>PDWJ01000695.1_pt1 | contig 146762 bp, 112 predicted proteins | sample 1430881 | NCBI WGS metagenome assembly PDWJ01 (sample SAMN01162460, study PRJNA174530) | Oral metagenome, whole genome shotgun sequencing project. | biome: Marine environment; feature: Marine mammal; material: Swab sample of the gingival sulcus; isolation source: swab sample of gingival sulcus...
GTCGCGGATCTTGCGTTTCTCCATCGCGACCTCCTTTCGGGCCGCCGACGATCCCACGGTCAGGACCTACAAGCACCCAGGCGTCGCTGATGGGTCACGGTACAGCGCATGGCGGCGAGGGAAGCTTCAATGGGGCCGCGGCTTGATGGCCGCGGTGACCACGTCCAACCGGTTATGCCGGCCATCGCGTCGGTGATGCTTCAATGGGGCCGCGGCTTGATGGCCGCGGTGACAGGAAATATGAGCCCGCACCCGATCGATATGCTCGCTGGCTTCAATGGGGCCACGGCTTGATGGCCGCGGTGACCCGACGGTGGACCGACCGTGCTCGATGCTGTGGCAAGCTTCAATGGGGCCGCGGCTTGATGGCCGCGGTGACGCGATGATCCGCTGCTCTAGCGTCACTGTGCTGCCCATGCTTCAATGGGGCCGCGGCTTGATGGCCGCGGTGACCACCTGGCCACAGTTCGGCACTCGACAGCGTTGTGACTTGCTTCAATGGGGCCGCGGCTTGATGGCCGCGGTGACAGCCCACTGCAGCCCACTGCAGCCCACCACGGCCCCTGCTTCAATGGGGCCGCGGCTTGATGGCCGCGGTGACCAGGTTATCGGTCCGTGTGATGCATGCCATAGCGAAGCGCCGCGGCTTGATGGCCGCGGTGACAGTATGCCGACGGGCAGGTCCGTCGGCGCGGCTAAAGCTTCAATGGGGCCGCGGCTTGATGGCCGCGGTGACCGCGCTTGCGCGGCCAGCGCGGCCGCCCGCCCGCGGCGCTTCAATGGGGCCGCGGCTTGATGGCCGCGGTGACCCACATGCGTCAATGGTGGGACGCGCCCACCGTCAAGGGTGCTTCAATGGGGCCGCGGCTTGATGGCCGCGGTGACATTTACCGTCGACACTGAGATGTTCGACGGGGCACGCTTGCTTCAATGGGGCCGCGGCTTGATGGCCGCGGTGACCTCGTCAGCGCAGCGCAGCAGGCAATGTCGGCTTGGGTCTGGCTTCAATGGGGCCGCGGCTTGATGGCCGCGGTGACGCGTCGGCGTATTCGTGTGCTTCGTCTTGCGTCTGAAGCTTCAATGGGGCCGCGGCTTGATGGCCGCGGTGACCAGCGCATTCTCCACGATGGCGTCATCGTCGTACGTGTCGATGCTTCAATGGGGCCGCGGCTTGATGGCCGCGGTGACCGGTGGCATCGCTGCGCTGTCTGCTGGATACGCTGTTGGCTTCAATGGGGCCGCGGCTTGATGGCCGCGGTGACGCTGCCGATCCCGGTGGTAGAGGCGCACCTGTCGAAGCTTCAATGGGGCCGCGGCTTGATGGCCGCGGTGACACCGCGCAGGCGAGGCATGCAAGTTGACCGAGACGGAGCTTCAATGGGGCCGCGGCTTGATGGCCGCGGTGACACGGGCATGCGTTCTGGATCAGAGTCGATGTTTCGGGCTTCAATGGGGCCGCGGCTTGATGGCCGCGGTCGCGGTGACTGCTCGGCGTCAATAATGAGCGCGTCAACATACTTCGGCGGCTTCAATGGGGCCGCGGCTTGATGGCCGCGGTGACCGCTCGGCACCAAGAGCCTGGCCAAGCTCGCCATGGAAGAGCTTCAATGGGGCCGCGGCTTGATGGCCGCGGTGACTCGTAGATGGCGACCGAGTTGCCGATAGCTCGATAGCTTCAATGGGGCCGCGGCTTGATGGCCGCGGTGACAATTTTCGCATGCGCATAGAGGGGATAACCCCGTCCGCTTCAATGGGGCCGCGGCTTGATGGCCGCGGTGACCGAGTTGGCCTAGTGGCTCATCGTGGGCCGTAATGCCCAGCTTCAATGGGGCCGCGGCTTGATGGCCGCGGTGACCATTTTCCGGAACCTCTTCGACGGCGTCAGTACCGCGCGCTTCAATGGGGCCGCGGCTTGATGGCCGCGGTGACCCATACCGGCTCGCGCGAAGTGACCAACTGGGAGGGGGCTTCAATGGGGCCGCGGCTTGATGGCCGCGGTGACCTCGCTCAGTCGGCGGGCTGCCTTGCCTGTCGGGCAAGGCTTCAATGGGGCCGCGGCTTGATGGCCGCGGTGACCGCGAGTACCATGTAACGCTGGCGGACTGGGACGTCGCGCTTCAATGGGGCCGCGGCTTGATGGCCGCGGTGACAGACCACCGGGGAGATGAAAACGTTTGCTGTGCTGGGGCTTCAATGGGGCCGCGGCTTGATGGCCGCGGTGACGCGAAATAGAACTGATTTCGGGCACGGTGTTGCGTCTGAGCTTCAATGGGGCCGCGGCTTGATGGCCGCGGTGACTGGGCGTGCCAGATCCAGTCCAGCGGGTCGTTGACGAGCTTCAATGGGGCCGCGGCTTGATGGCCGCGGTGACAGGCTGGCGAGTTGATCGAGGTTGCCTGCGAGGTCCAGCTTCAATGGGGCCGCGGCTTGATGGCCGCGGTGACGTCAAGCGGCGACGGCAGGTGCATCCAGGCGACTGGGCTTCAATGGGGCCGCGGCTTGATGGCCGCGGTGACGTAGTTGTAGGCCGGTAGGTCGAGCGGGTAGACGAAGGTGCTTCAATGGGGCCGCGGCTTGATGGCCGCGGTGACGCACCGTCGTGACCCCGGCACGGTCCAGCGCGGCCCGTGCTTCAATGGGGCCGCGGCTTGATGGCCGCGGTGACGCCGATCTGCCGCACCACCTGCCCCTTGTTGCCGAGGCTTCAATGGGGCCGCGGCTTGATGGCCGCGGTGACCGCGAGCGGCTGGGCCACGTCGCGGCCGTAACCGTGCGGCTTCAATGGGGCCGCGGCTTGATGGCCGCGGTGACGATGGAGCGTGACTCAGGCTGGCGTGGTTTGCGGTGAGCTTCAATGGGGCCGCGGCTTGATGGCCGCGGTGACGGCCTCTGCCTGGGCGCGCGCATTCTCCTGCGACAAATGCTTCAATGGGGCCGCGGCTTGATGGCCGCGGTGACCGGGTCGCCGTTGCTCATGGCCCCCCTTATCGGGGGGTGCTTCAATGGGGCCGCGGCTTGATGGCCGCGGTGACTGTCTCAGAAAGTTGGACCTCTGGTACCAGTGGTACCAGAGGCTTCAATGGGGCCGCGGCTTGATGGCCGCGGTGACTCTGACAGACGCTGGCCAGACGCACCCACAACACCGGAGCTTCAATGGGGCCGCGGCTTGATGGCCGCGGTGACTTCGCCGAGGGCTTAGGCGCGGGGGCCCCTGCGTGAGCTTCAATGGGGCCGCGGCTTGATGGCCGCGGTGACTGCCAGGGGCGTTGCAGCCCAATTGAGCAAAAGAATACGCTTCAATGGGGCCGCGGCTTGATGGCCGCGGTGACGCGGCACTGCGAGAGATGCACGCCGCGCGGGCCACGGCCGCTTCAATGGGGCCGCGGCTTGATGGCCGCGGTGACCTCTTGCGTTATCGTTGACAACACAGCCGCCATCGGTGGCGGCTTCAATGGGGCCGCGGCTTGATGGCCGCGGTGACACCGCAATTGGATCCGCTACGGCTCGATGAACGCCGGGCTTCAATGGGGCCGCGGCTTGATGGCCGCGGTGACGGATCTGTTAATCGAGTACGACTCGGCCCGAGTCGAATTGCTTCAATGGGGCCGCGGCTTGATGGCCGCGGTGACGTCTTGGCCCCTGATTCCGTTGGCAAACTCGCGAAGCAGCTTCAATGGGGCCGCGGCTTGATGGCCGCGGTGACCGGACGCCAGACAGGCACTCCAGGACGAGCTGGAAAGCTTCAATGGGGCCGCGGCTTGATGGCCGCGGTGACCTCGCCGAGAACAGCGAGTCAACGCAAGGATGGCGCGCGGCTTCAATGGGGCCGCGGCTTGATGGCCGCGGTGACCTCGACCCGACTCACCTGGTCAGTGACCTCGGGACCTTCGCTTCAATGGGGCCGCGGCTTGATGGCCGCGGTGACCGCGCCAACGTTGTTACAGCAGAGTTCATCACGGCAGAGCTTCAATGGGGCCGCGGCTTGATGGCCGCGGTGACACTGGCTAGCCATGAGCGGATCGGCGATCCGGCTCTCGCCGCTTCAATGGGGCCGCGGCTTGATGGCCGCGGTGACTGCAGGGCTATGTTGGCGAGGTCGCCAGAAACCTATGCGCTTCAATGGGGCCGCGGCTTGATGGCCGCGGTGACGCTGTCCAGGCCAACCGGCCAGCAGTTGGCGCGAGCCTGCTTCAATGGGGCCGCGGCTTGATGGCCGCGGTGACGGCCTGGAGCCCGGAGCTCCAGGCCATCGTATCCTCGGCTTCAATGGGGCCGCGGCTTGATGGCCGCGGTGACTTGAGCAGCTAACGCTAACGACCCTCCGCGGCATCGTGCTTCAATGGGGCCGCGGCTTGATGGCCGCGGTGACATGTCCGCTGGAAACTCTGCGGCGTTCGGATCGGCTTGCTTCAATGGGGCCGCGGCTTGATGGCCGCGGTGACGCTGGATTCGCCGATGAGGAGATCTGCGAGGCGCTACGTGCTTCAATGGGGCCGCGGCTTGATGGCCGCGGTGACGGCGATCTCGATGAGCTTATCCGCCTCAGGGCTCTTGCTTCAATGGGGCCGCGGCTTGATGGCCGCGGTGACATTGGAGAGGTTGAAGGGTTTGAGGTGAACAGCATCCTGCTTCAATGGGGCCGCGGCTTGATGGCCGCGGTGACGCCGGGTCGAGCGAGATGTCAATGCACGAAAGCGGCCAGCGCTTCAATGGGGCCGCGGCTTGATGGCCGCGGTGACGCGATACGCACGCCTCAAGGGTCGAAGAGCTCGAGAAGGCTTCAATGGGGCCGCGGCTTGATGGCCGCGGTGACCTGGCACAGCGCCGCGCTACCAGACTCCAGCGGCTCATGGCTTCAATGGGGCCGCGGCTTGATGGCCGCGGTGACAGAGCAGCGGAGCTTGCGTCGTAGCCTTCTCGGGCGGGCTTCAATGGGGCCGCGGCTTGATGGCCGCGGTGACCACCTGCTGAGGGCGCAGGTGCCTTCGTGTGAACCAGCCACGCTTCAATGGGGCCGCGGCTTGATGGCCGCGGTGACGGGGGGGCAGGTACGAGCAGTCTCGAGCCAGCCTCGTGCTTCAATGGGGCCGCGGCTTGATGGCCGCGGTGACGCTGAAGGGCGCTGATGGTGCACCCCTCGAGGTGGCTTCAATGGGGCCGCGGCTTGATGGCCGCGGTGACCATTGGGCATGGGTTCCTGAAAACCAATGTGGGCCCGCTTCAATGGGGCCGCGGCTTGATGGCCGCGGTGACTCTCTCCAGCCTCTCCTCTGTTTCGCGCGCATCGCGGTTGCTTCAATGGGGCCGCGGCTTGATGGCCGCGGTGACGCGTAGAGAAGACATCGGGTGGCTCCGGCTGGAATGGCTTCAATGGGGCCGCGGCTTGATGGCCGCGGTGACACGTCGACGACTCCGATGGCCTATACCTCTACGAGCTGCTTCAATGGGGCCGCGGCTTGATGGCCGCGGTGACAGGCCGAGTTGACCGCAAAACTGAAAGGCCAGGGGGCTTCAATGGGGCCGCGGCTTGATGGCCGCGGTGACCGCAATCCAACTGTGCTTATCCTGCCGGTGCAGGGTCGGCTTCAATGGGGCCGCGGCTTGATGGCCGCGGTGACTGGTGAACCTGTTGAGCGCTTTAGCGATATCTGCGAGCGCTTCAATGGGGCCGCGGCTTGATGGCCGCGGTGACAGACCGACGCCGCTGAGGCCGAGGCGACCGATAACGGCTTCAATGGGGCCGCGGCTTGATGGCCGCGGTGACCGACGACGAAAGCGGAACGCTCGCGGTTGTTGCGGTCACAGCTTCAATGGGGCCGCGGCTTGATGGCCGCGGTGACAGCCACGGAGCATCGTCGCCACCTTCGCCCCGTCGCGCTTCAATGGGGCCGCGGCTTGATGGCCGCGGTGACTGCTTTGAATTCATTTTTAGCCCGAAGGCGGACGCGCGCGCTTCAATGGGGCCGCGGCTTGATGGCCGCGGTGACCCCCCCAGTTGGTCACTCCCGAGCGGTGAGCTGACAGCGGGGCTTCAATGGGGCCGCGGCTTGATGGCCGCGGTGACTACGCGCACCTCGAGTACGATGCCAACGACGGACGCGCCGCTTCAATGGGGCCGCGGCTTGATGGCCGCGGTGACGACCCGTCGCGAGCCTCGACGAGGCTCGCGACGTCCTGGCAGCTTCAATGGGGCCGCGGCTTGATGGCCGCGGTGACACGCCGATGATGTTGCGAACGCAATCGTAGCGCTCTGTGCTTCAATGGGGCCGCGGCTTGATGGCCGCGGTGACCGCTTCGCTGCACACTTGAGCAGATCCGATACAGCGGGCTTCAATGGGGCCGCGGCTTGATGGCCGCGGTGACGTTCCGGCCAGGGGCAAAGACCTTCACCAGCAGATATTGCTTCAATGGGGCCGCGGCTTGATGGCCGCGGTGACAAACCAGGCTATGTCGCGCATGCCACCGCCGGCAGCGCTTCAATGGGGCCGCGGCTTGATGGCCGCGGTGACAGCTGTTGCTGAGTCCACCCCTTGCCTTCTCGTGCGCGTGCTTCAATGGGGCCGCGGCTTGATGGCCGCGGTGACCAAGATTGTCGATGGCGTTCTGAGCCGGTGGAGTCCTGCTTCAATGGGGCCGCGGCTTGATGGCCGCGGTGACTTTCCGAGCGGGAGTTAGAGCATGCTTCGCACCAAGAGCTTCAATGGGGCCGCGGCTTGATGGCCGCGGTGACGTGCCCGATTCGAGGCTCACCGAGAGATAGCCTGGGAGCTTCAATGGGGCCGCGGCTTGATGGCCGCGGTGACCGCTGCATGCGCAGCTCCTCGTGCCGCTGGTCGGCTTGCTTCAATGGGGCCGCGGCTTGATGGCCGCGGTGACCTGATAGAAGCCCACGAGGAAGCCGAGCGTCCAATCCTGCGCTTCAATGGGGCCGCGGCTTGATGGCCGCGGTGACGCTGCGCGACGTGTGAGAGCGGCGCAGCAAGGCTGACTGCTTCAATGGGGCCGCGGCTTGATGGCCGCGGTGACGCGAAGGGAGGTCAATAGGGCAGTATCGCGTGATCGCGCGCTTCAATGGGGCCGCGGCTTGATGGCCGCGGTGACAGCCTCTTGCCTTTGGCGTACCTGTCAAAATGCCTGGTCTGCTTCAATGGGGCCGCGGCTTGATGGCCGCGGTGACGGGGCCGCAAAACCTCGAAGTAGGGATCTCTGGGGAGGCTTCAATGGGGCCGCGGCTTGATGGCCGCGGTGACGGCGTGATATCGGCAGGGAGGCAAAGCCCCTGATGGCGAGCTTCAATGGGGCCGCGGCTTGATGGCCGCGGTGACCTCCGCGGGGCTGTCGCAGCGGCGAACGATCGCGAAGATGCTTCAATGGGGCCGCGGCTTGATGGCCGCGGTGACGGCCGACAGCCTCGCCGCGGTGCTCACGAGCGAGTGGTGGGCTTCAATGGGGCCGCGGCTTGATGGCCGCGGTGACATCCATGCGAGCGCAGGCGCACTCGGGTCGCTGAAGCAGCTTCAATGGGGCCGCGGCTTGATGGCCGCGGTGACGGGCCTTTTCGACATCCGATCCTCGGCACGTGGCGAGCGCTTCAATGGGGCCGCGGCTTGATGGCCGCGGTGACGGCGATGTCGACGTGCTGGTGGGCAGCGGCAAGTACGTGCTTCAATGGGGCCGCGGCTTGATGGCCGCGGTGACGTGCTCGACACGGAGACGACGGGGCTCGAGCACGGCAAGGAGGCTTCAATGGGGCCGCGGCTTGATGGCCGCGGTGACATGATGCACGACACCGAGGGAGAATTCCTCGAACTCGCTTCAATGGGGCCGCGGCTTGATGGCCGCGGTGACGGCGTAAGCGGGTCGCTGCGAGTAGTTGGGTCGCGCGAGCTTCAATGGGGCCGCGGCTTGATGGCCGCGGTGACGACCAGCGTTCGCATTACGGACACACTCAACTCACGTCGCTTCAATGGGGCCGCGGCTTGATGGCCGCGGTGACCAGCCGACCACAGCCCACTGCAGCCCACCACAGCCCCTGCTTCAATGGGGCCGCGGCTTGATGGCCGCGGTGACAACCCGGGGGCACAAGGGGACTGGGACGCTGATAGGCTGCTTCAATGGGGCCGCGGCTTGATGGCCGCGGTGACGGCGATACAGTAGGTCGGCTCGACCTGCTGTATCTGTGCTTCAATGGGGCCGCGGCTTGATGGCCGCGGTGACGCCTCCACTTAAAAGGCAACCCCACCGTTAGCCTGGGCTTCAATGGGGCCGCGGCTTGATGGCCGCGGTGACCAGCTCGGCAACTCATCTCGCCATGTCCAGTCGGCGCTCGCTTCAATGGGGCCGCGGCTTGATGGCCGCGGTGACCCCGATCGTGTCGTGGCTCAATCCCTGCGCGTGCCAGATGCTTCAATGGGGCCGCGGCTTGATGGCCGCGGTGACAACCGTGTTGCATCTGGCGAGAACCGTCCGAGGGTAGGGCTTCAATGGGGCCGCGGCTTGATGGCCGCGGTGACAGCGAATTGTACTCGATTTCGCCAGAATCTAACTCGCGCTTCAATGGGGCCGCGGCTTGATGGCCGCGGTGACGCGAGCATGAGGAGTCTGGCGAAATCAACAGTCTTGCCGCTTCAATGGGGCCGCGGCTTGATGGCCGCGGTGACATGGCTCTGTTGCGCTCGCTGGTCGGGCTCGCGATGCGCTTCAATGGGGCCGCGGCTTGATGGCCGCGGTGACCACTAAAGGCCGCAGACGCAGCTCGTGCTCAGGCGCTGCTTCAATGGGGCCGCGGCTTGATGGCCGCGGTGACAACGCAGCCGCCGAAGTATCCGATTTCCGCCCCATCGGCTTCAATGGGGCCGCGGCTTGATGGCCGCGGTGACCGGGCATGGATCGATGACTGGTGCGAGATTGGGGATAAGCTTCAATGGGGCCGCGGCTTGATGGCCGCGGTGACGTTTCTCGCAGTTTGCCAGAACTCTCGGGTACTTGCCAAGTGGATTGCGAGCAATTGAGTGCTCTTGTTCCCGTCGAGGGCGATGCGCCTTGCCTTTCAGGTTCGCCCGTAGCGAAAAGCCTCCGGAATTGCGGGCTTCTCAAGTGATGCGAGCGATGCCCGGGATTCTCGCGCCACTCCGGCGCTCGCGTTCACAACCCGCTCTTCGTTTTAGAAAGACCATGCACGATAGGGGCCGCTAGACGATCGTTGCTTCTCGCACACTGGGTCGGTACGGAAGCCCGATCGACTGAACACAGCGAGCACCTCGCCCATCACAAGGACCCAAGTCGACCAACAGCACTTGGTCAGTCTGGTGGTGGATCATCTCGCTCAACAATAGCATTAGCTCGCTTTTGCGCACAGGCGTCATGTCGCAGCGAAACACCGAATACTGGATCCGATCGCCGAAGCCGAGCAGCAGCTGGTGCACGCGCGCGCGGCACCGATCATCGACGATGTCATAGCTGACGATGAACCGCTGTCGCATGCTGCGGCTTCTCCGATCGGTGGTCAGGGCTATCGCGTAACGAAGCTCGGAGGCGCTGGTATTTCGCCCGCTAGATACCGCGCGAGCAGTCGCGCGTGCACCTCGATGACCCGTCGATAACTGATTCGGTAGTTGAACACCGGATGAGTGATTAGCTCGTCGAGCCGCTGCTCGAACGCGCCGATCACGCGACGGCGAGCTGTCGGCTTCAACGCGACACCGCCAGCCCCTTCGAGGAAGTCCGCTGGTGTGACCGTGCCCTTGTTGATCACCGTCAGCACCACGGAGTCTGCGATCAGCGGCCGAAAGGGCTCCATTAGATCGAGCGCGAGCGAGGGGCGCCCATGTCGTTGCCGGTGATAGAAGCCCAAGAGCGGCTCGAAGCCGACCGCCGTGAGGGTCACAGTCACCTGCCTGGCCAACATCGAGTACAGAAACGAGAGCAGCGCGTTGACCGGATCGCGGGGCGGCCGCTTTGTTCTTCCCTCGAGAGTGAAGTCGAGCCCTGTCGCCCGCTTTCCCAGCAGGGCGGGAAACGCTCCGAAATAGACCCGGGCTGCGCTCCCCTCGACTCACAGCAGTTCTGCTGCAGAGGCGGCCTCGTTGGCACGTCGGGAGAAGCGCTTCAAGGAGACCAGCGCTTGCTCGAGCGGCTCGTTCTTCGGGTGATTGCGCCGGAGCACTGTGCGCTGATTGCGGATCTTCTGGTTGACCATTGAGCGGGCGATGGGCAGCGACGCTCGTGGATCCGCCGCCACGGCGTGTTGACGCCGGCGCAGCTCGACGTTGCCATGTGGCAACCCGACGAGCATGCCGTAGAACCAACCACCATAGCTCGAAAACGTTAGCGGGATCTCGTGCTCCCGCAGCGCCCGGATCGCCTGAGTGCTGACCTGCACGTTGCCGTAGATGGCAACATAGGACGTGTCGCGCAGGCGCACTTTGGCGACAGGCTTGCGATCACGGTCGCTGACTTGTAGGCACTCGCCGCTCTTGCCAAGGCGCCCGCCTTCCTGCTGTATGTGTAGTGGGAGTGCGTCGTCGCGATGCGGAAAGAGCTGCCGCGGTGGTTCTGATCGGCGTTCAGTAAGCAGCCCCACCTCGTCAGGCAAGCAGAGCCCCGTCAGCGAGCAACCGACGCATCGCGGACTGTCGAGCAAGACGGGCGGGGGGCGCGGATTGGGATCGTCAGCGAGCAGGCGTAGCGCCCGCACGGCCTCGAGCGTCGCCGCGCGCAGCTCTTCGGTGATGGCGATCGGCACGCGCTCGCGGGCCCCGGTAAAGTAGATCGCCGCCTCATCGGGCACCTCGAAGCCATTCTCTTCAAGCGCGATCACTTGAGCGCAGAGCTGAACCCGCTCGGGCAGATAGGCCCCTTCGGGAACGTCGGGTGGGCGCCCGCGCTTGTACTCGATGGGCGTCGCCCGACGCCCCTCGGCCTCTACCACGTCGACCCGCGCCACGATCCCCGCGCGCTCGGCGCTAAGGTGGATGCTGCGCGCGTGCAGCGGCCGCGAGAGACCTGCCTCGTGCTCCTCATCATCTCCTTCGCCGGCCTGATCGGCGGCTGCCTCGTCGGTGGAGTTCGGTGTTGCGGGTAGGCCGCCCGCCGGTGACGGACGGTCCACCCGCCGGTGCTGGTAGCGCCCATCGGCCGTGAAGGCGTTGTCTCGAAAGTCGTGCTCGATCCACTCGATGTAGGCCAAGCGCGGACAATAGACGTACTCGTTGAGCATCCGAGCGGGCACGAGAGGATGAGTGGCTGTGCTCATCACCTCGCCTCTCGTTCGTCGTCCGACACGGGCAAAAAGAGCCCCAGCCCGAGATGGGCGCCGAAGCCCACTACGATCGGCCCGCTCACGGGCTCGGCGAACTTCAGTCGAAAGCCCAGCGGGGGCCAGGGGCCGCGGGCGCCGTGGACCTGGGCGCCGTGGGTGCGGAAGCTCCGCCAGGGGGTGTTCTTGCCGTCGAGCAGGGCGTGCTCGATCGCCTCGATCTCAATCTCTGCGGGAAGCCCTGCCAAGCCCAAGAGTCGCCGCAGATCGTGCTCGGGGCTGCCAATCTCGTCGCCCCGCACATCGCGACGCGGCTCTCCAGATCTGCTCCGTTTCGGATACCGCGTCGCCACGAAGGGGGTCGCGGACTGCCACGTCCGAGACCGAGCGAAGATCCGACACGGCTGCCCCCTAGGATCCAGCTGCGCGATATCGACGTCAGCCCCGAAGTCCTTGGGCTGCCCCGAGCCGAGGTACACCACCTGCACGGGGTGGCGCGTTTCTCGCTCCTCGATCCCCCGCGTGACGAAGCGGGCGATCGCCGCGCGCGCCGCCTGGTCGAAGCCACGTCGGGCCAGCAGGGTGACCTGCGTGATCCGGCCGTGGCGGCCGTTGGCTTCCGTGAGAACGTGAAGGTGCTCGTGCCCCTCCTGCGGCTTGTTGTCCTCGCCATGCCCACAGAACACAGGATGTCCGTCGCTCTGGCTACGGAGCGCGCGACGGATCCGGAAGCCGAAGTCGAGCACGTCCGTCAGTCTTGGCATCGCCTGGCTGGCGACGCCGAGGCGGAAGACTGTCGGCATCTCCGCCGCGCCGCCAGCGACGGTAGCCGCAGACCCCGGATCCGGTTGGAGATAGTCGACCCAGCGCGCTCCCGGCGGCTGGCTCCAGCCGTCTTCGTGAAGGTCGCTGGTGTCGACGTGCAGGGCTCGATAGAGGTCTTCGGCGAGGCTGGCATCTAGCGCGCCAAGCTCCTTCGCTGTGAGCTTGACCTTGTCTGTCGGTTTACCCTTGGCCGCAGCCTTCTCGCGCTTCTGCGCGAGGAGCACTTGCTGTCGCCCCTGCTGGATCGCCTCGCGCCACCTCGGATACTGCACGGGTTCGACGGGCGCGAGCACGCGCGCCGTCCGCCCTCCGACGCGAGCGCCTTCGGCGCCGACGGGCGTAGCTAGCGCGCCACCAGCTGGGGGGCCTCCATCGAGCAACCGCGCCTCGGCCCAGGACTCCGCTCGCCCGAGGTAGCTCAGCCGGCTGAGCAAGAGACCTAGCGCGGCGCGTAGCTCGTCTGATAGATTGACCGTTGGCCAAAAGAGGTGGAGCTTCGCGTCGCGTTCGAGTTGGAGGAAAGCGTCGAAGATCTTCGTCGTCTTGGGCTTGTTGTAGGGCAGCGTTTTGTCCGGCTTGTACAGCGGCATGTAGTGCCGCAGATGGGCGGACTCTGTCGGAGGGACACGATACCGGGGAAGCTCGGCGGCGAGGGCCTCGATCAAGGCCCGCAGCTGCTCCTCGCTGACGTCGCCATCGGCCTTGCTGTGGCGCACGGCGATCAGCGCGCGGAGCAAGCGCCAGGGCGACGGGGGCCATTCGACGACCCCTTCGTTGACGCTGTGATCCCAGGGCGTAGCGTGGTACCGCCCGCCTGGAAAGCGCAGCTCGATGCAAATCATGGGCGACCCCTCTCTGCTCGTTGCGCGCTACTTCGTGAAGATCGCCTTGCTGACCGCAGGATTGGCGAAGCCCTCTTTGGCCGCGTCGATCCAGCGGGGGAGCTGCGGCTCCAGCTCTTGGCTCGTCGGCAGCTTGAAAGCCCGCGGCGCCGTGACCACGACCTCTTGTCCCGGCGCGATCGTCAGGTCGCAGGCCGTGCGCAGACGCAGCCCCTGCTCCAGAAAGCGGGTGATCTTGAACAATGACCAGCCAATCAGAAGCTGCTCCACGGCGTCACCGAGGCGGTAGCCGCGGATCTGAGCGAGGTCAAGGTTGAAGTAGGCCATCAGATCACCGGCGTACATGTCGCGATGAAAGGGGACATGGCCAAAGCCCTGCTTGGTGTCGCCCTTGGGGTTGTAGTCGTCACGCTTGACGCCGCCACCCGGCACCACCGAGACGTTCGTCGCCTCGATGAACGCCGACAGCGCGCGTGCCAGACGCAGGCGCCCACCCGCGATGTCTTTCTTCGCGAGAAAGAGCCCGTGCAGCAGCGAGTTCGGGTCGTACTTGAGCACGACCCGCGCCATCCGCTGCAGGTCCACGCGGCCGGTGTTCAGCCCTCCGAGCTCCTCCTTGAGCTGCTTGCTGAAGGTCTCGTCTTTGCTTTCGAGGATGTAGGGGCTGTTGAGGCGATGCGCCTCGAGCACCGACGAGGTGAGCCACTTGCCGTTGGGGTCGACGACCTCGACGTAGGGGAGGCCATCGAGCGGGGCGATCCAGTCACGCTCTGCCTCGTTCCAGCACACGGCTTCGAGACGGTTGGCCATGCTCTGCGCCGACTCGACGTAGAGCATGCGTGCCCCCTTATGCTGATAATCGGCAGCGCCGAGGTCGGGAAAGCCGGTGGGCTGAAAGGCCGTGCCCTGAGCGGGAGCGAGCGGCGCTTGAATGAGCAGACGAGGAGCGTTGTCGAGCCGTGCGAAGTTCATCTTCGGGTCCTTTCTCTCGGTCTCGTTGATCTCGTATCTATCCGTGGATCCAGGTCATGGTTCGAAACTGTTGTTAGCGTGCGGCCTGTGCTGCGGTGCTGGATCGATCCGAGCTATCGACCCAGTTCGAGCCGCCGGGCTCCGGGGGGCGGAGCACGGTCTTGGCGATTGTCTTGAGCGTCTTATTCCCGAGCGGGAAGAGCACGGCCGCGGCGATCCGAGGCGCGCGTATTTGGCCTGGGTCGACATGCGCTGTCGCTGGTGGCAGACCACAGCCACGCAAACGTCGCGCTGCCACTTCGACCGCCTGGCCTCCCCGGCCCGCGGCCGCGAGCCGCAGGATCTGGGGCGCGACGGGGACGTCGATCTCGCCAATCGAAGCAGCGCGCTGGAGAGGCATCCCTGCGAAGCAGAGCTTGAAGAGACCGTAAGCGGCCTCGACTGGCTCCGTCGGCGGTGTCTCTTGTTCGCTTCTCGGCGCCGGCTTGCCGTCGAGGTCGAGCAGCGAAGAGGCCGCGACGAGGCGCAACAGCCGCGTGTCGTCGACCCGCTGTTCGATGAACGCGGCAACGTCGTCGGCTCGCGCGAAGTGCCTCGCGCGGTCACGGTAGGAACGCGGTCGTTCAGGTCCGCGCTTGCCGTCGGCCGGCACATCCCCTTGCTGGGCGAAGAGGTGTAGCCGGCGCTCAAGGACCGCGATCAAGCGCTCGGCGGCGCTCGGCGAGCGCCCCCACACGACGTCTCGGGTGTCATGGGCCAACCACGTGACGGTGGTCCGTTTTCCCGCTCGCGTTACGGCCACCGGTTCGAGGTGGCAGCGCAGAGGCATCTCTCGGGGGCTCTCCTCGGCCTTTCGAGGGCGAAAGGTCGCGGTCAACGCCCCCAAGGCGAGCGCGAGGCGCCACTCGGCCGAGTCGTCGTCGCAATGGGAGACCCACTGCGCGTCGAGCATCGGAAGCGGCCGAAGACCGACATCCTTTGTCCAACGCAAGCTGTTGGCGATCGCCAGTTCGGTCTCGGCGAGCGCGATCAGAACGTCTTGCGAACGCAGGGCGTCGTCGCGCTGACAGAAGGCGACGATCGCCTGCTCGAGCTGGCGGTGAGCGCGGCGGACGGAAGCCGGCGCCCCATCGGACGTGACCGCTCGTCGAAGCGAGGAGAGCAGGCTGTCGATGTTGTCGAGCAGCCGCACAGCGGGACGCTCACGCACCTCCAAGCGCGTGAGCGGGGTCGCAAAGTAGGCGAGTCCATTGCGGACCTGAAAGCCGTAGCGCTGAAAGGCGCTGATCCCACGGTCGACCCCCAGCGTCGAGATGGCGCGGGCGAAGTCAACACCGTTGGCTGCGGTCCGGCCGGCGACGCGACCGCGACCTTCGGCCAGCAGCGCCTTGAGCTCGGGCAGGGCAGCAGGGGCTCCCCAGAGGGGCAGCCACATCTCGTGACGAGAGTTGCTTGTCTCCTCGTCGGGCGGTGCTGCGCTCCCGTAGCCGACGCTGGCCGGACGGACCGCGAAGGGAAAGGCGAGGGCACCTCCCGGCTCGTGTTCGAGTCGCCGGGAGGTCGCGCTGGCGAAGAGCACCGCCCCTTCGAGCATCAACACGAAGTCCCATGGGTTGAAGAGAGCGTTCGCGTCGAAGTGAGATCGTGCGTTCGGGCCGCCGGCGCTGCGAGGGAGAAACTGCCCGATCGCGCCACCGCCGAGGTCCGCACAGGCCTCACCGAACAAGGCGTCTCGCAAGAGACCGGCCGTGGCTGGCCTGCTAGCCCCTGTCTCGGCGTCGAAGAGATCGAGGAGGCGCTGCATGTGGTTGTTGGAAAACTCCAGGCGGCCGTCGTTTCCACCCGTGCCGAGCAAGGGAGGGTATTTCGGCCCATCGGTAGTCAGCGCGAAGGCTGCGTCCAGCCAGGGCAGCGCGACCTCGGGGAAGCGGTTGCGACATGCGGTGAGCAGCTGTGTTTTCCCATCCGTGGGTTTTTCGACGATGCCGAGCCGCGTCAGCACGCTACGGGCCGCGGCGATCGCGCGCTGATAGGGCGCGAGGCGCGACGCCGAGGCGGTGGTGATGGTGTCGATCGCGCTCGTGTTGTCTCTTGAGTAGAAGCCGCTGCCACCGTTCCAAGGGGCGACCAGGGGAGTCGGCTCATAGTCCTCGAGAAAGAACGTCTCAACCTCGTTCCGGTCGAGCCGGGTTTGCAGGATGAAGGTGTCACGCTCCCAACAGCCACGCGCCTCCGGGTCGGCCTGCTCGGCGACGAGGCGCAGGACACCCAGCGCGCCGAGGTAGTGGGCGAGGGGGACCGCTCGGCGGCCCTCGAGTCGATGGTCGTGGCGCATCAGAGATCTCCTTGCTGTTCGGCTTCGGCTCGGCTGGCGACCCCATCGCCGCTGCGCATCACGGCCTCGAGCAAAGCCAGGTGAAACACACCGACCCGATCGCGGAGCGCGATCATTCGCCCGAGCCACGATCCAGGGCCCATCGCCAGCGGAGCGAGGTCCACCGCTGTTGGCTCGAGCTCGGTACCATCGGCGAGATGCAGTCGGCCGCTGGGGGGGAGCAGGTCTCCGTCATGCCAACCTCTGGCGAAGCTGAGATCGGGATTCTCCGGCGGCTTCTCGTTGGGCATCGCGCGGATCGACAGGCGCACCTTGCCATGGTGACAGGCGATCAAGAACGCGACGAGGTCGTGGTCGAGCCTAGCCTCGAGACGCTCCGAGTGTTGAACGTAGAGGAGCGCGGAGCCCAGCTCGTGACGAAACGCGGGGCGCTCTGTGTTGCGGCCGCGACCGTGGCTCGACTTGGCCCAGAAGGTCTCGGTGTTTGGTGGGGGCGCCTCGGGATCCGAGCTGAGCATCTGCTGAAAGCTCCAGTGGGCCTTGCCGATGTCATGCCAGGCAGCTGCCCGCGTGAGCGCCCGGCGGTCAGCCTCGACCAGGCCGACCGTGGCGGCGATCGTGTCGACTTGCTCTTGGACGTGATGGAGGTGGTCGTCGAGAGTGACCCATCGCCCGAGGCGAGTCGCCGGATCGCCAGCGTAGGTGATGGCGCTCTGCGACGGTGGGGGCTCGAGGTGTACAGGCCTCGCCTCGCCTCGCGGCTGCGCTGTCCAGCCCAGCATCTCATCGTAGCCGCCAGCCTTGCAGAAGAGCAGGACCCGCTCGCCCGGCGCTAACGATCGCCCGCCGCGCACGGCGTCCCATCGTCCGTGCAGGTGGTCCCAGCGCCAGGCCATCCCGGGGCGCTTCTTGTTGAGGGTGTTGATGAACGCGCGAGCGGTGAACAACGAGACCGCGCAGAGCTCGTCCCGCGCAGGCTGTGGCTCCGAGTCCTTGGGGGGCTGCACAAGCTGGCGCCAGTAGAACCGCACGTCGAGGTCGTCCTGGTCGCGAACAAAGGGCGAGATGTCGATGTCGTTGCCGGAGAGGTCCGGGGTGGTGTCGAAGAGTTCGAGCAGGTCCTTACGCCGGAGCACGGGCCGAATGATCGGCGGCGCTTCGTAGCTGACCCCGGAGACGCTCGCGATGCCGGCCTCGTCAAGGTCTTGGAGCAGCGTGCGGGCCATTGCGAGCTCGTTGGGCGCATAGGGCAGGGCGCACTTGCCCTTGCTGGTTCGCTCGTCGATCTCGACCCAGTAGACAGCCGCGTCGTCGTATTCGCCATAGCGATTGCAGCGACCAAAGCGCTGCACCAACGAGGGCCAGGGGGCCAGCTCGGTGATCAGCGTTCGGGCCGAGATGTCGACACCAGCTTCGACGGCCTGTGTCGCGACCGCGATGCAGTCGCCCAGATCTGCGCTCAGCTTCCCCTCGGCCTCGGCGCGGTCGGCGGGGCGGAAGCGGGAGTGGATCAGGAGCGTATCGTCCTTGGTGCGTCCCTCGCCGTGGAGCGCTTGATAGAGCGCCTGCGCGCGAGCCACGCGGTTGACGATCACCAGCGTGAGGCTGCCTGAGCGGTGTCGCGCGATCACCTCTTTGGCCAGCGCCTTCAGCTCCTTTTTGTCGGACTCTTTGCGGATGCCGGCCTCGAACGCAGCCAGTGCCTTGCGCGCTCCGAGTCGCTTGGCGACCAGCGGATGGCGCCGGTCGTCGTCGCTCAGCCCGACGACAGAGAAGCCGCCGTCCGGCTCGGGATGATCTACCGTGTCGAGCTGCGCGCGACCGAGGGTTGCGCTCATCCAGAGCGAGTGTGCGGGCCCCACGGTTCCGAGCTGCCGGCGAAACGCCTGCAGTTGCGCGCTCGTCTCGATGGTGACGCCCATCAGCTGGGTCTCATCGAAGACCCAGAGGCAGTCGTTGTTCAGCAGGCCAAAGTGGATCGGCCAGCGGTAACGCGACATCGCGTAGCCACGGTTCAGCACCCGAGAGATCAACAGGTCTTGTGTCCCGATGATGATCGCCGTGGCCTCGGGGCGATCATCCCAGGTCGCGTCGACGTCGCCACCGAGCATCAGGTGGACGCTCGGTGTCGGGCGCCCAGCTTGCTCGAAGAGCAGCGCGGCTCGCTCGAGCCAGCCCTCGATTTGAGTGTGGACTTGACGCACTAGCACCCGCATCGGCAGGCAATAAACCAAACGCCGGGGCGTCTCCGGCGCGCCTGTCAGGCGCCGGTAGAGGAAGGGCAGCACCGCTGCGGCCGTCTTGCCGAGCCCCGTCGGCACGTCGAGCACTTCGGGGAGCTCTTCAAGAGCCAGCCGCGCCTGGAAGGGCAGCGGATCAAAGCCCGTCAGCTTGCGAAAATAGTCCTCAAAATCAATCATTTGCCTCTTCCTTGGCGAGCGTGCCCCGAGTTCGACTCAGTCTTTTTCGAAGACACGCCTCGGAGATGCGGAGCCGTTGGGCTTTCTGTCGAGCCGATCCCGCGCCCTGTGTGTGGGCTTCGAGCGCCACGCGATCGCGCTCTTTCAGCTTGGCGATCGCGTCGAGCGTAAGCACAAGGTCCTGCCGATGAATGAGGGCCGTCTCGGGGTCTTGCAGTCCGACTGGACGCACGTCGATGTTGTCGACGAGATCATGCTTTTCATCCCACCGCCGCCGCGCCCGGAGCGCACAGCGCTCCGCCCAACGTCGCAGGCCATGTCCCGGCGTCGCCGCCCGATGGAGGCGAGGCCACGCAACGCCTCGAAACTCTGGTGTAATTTGCTCGCATCGGACCAGCTTGACGGGTTCTCATCACATGAGTACCTCCACCCAACAAGACGCTGAGCCTCGTGGTCTCGTGAAAGAACTCTAGCCTTTTCTAATAGCTGCATTGTTGCACATATTGTTTATGGATAGAGCTTCGCATGGGTGATCGGCTCGGTGGTCTCCTTTGACGCTCTATGAGTTGCTTTGTCCTTCCTTTCGTCCCGACTCCACCGCCGTGCTGCTCCCCTGCTCCGTTTACGCTCCACGTCCCCGACCCATTCGAGGTCCCGAGGCGCGCGTTTTCTTCGTCATTCGTCGTAGACGCTCAGCGCGCGCTCCATCTGACCGCGCACCAGCTTCACCAGCCGCGGTGGGCTCAGCGCTTGCGCCCGCGGGCCGAAGCTCAACACCCAGCTGGCGACCTCGACCAGGCCGTCGACCGTCATCTCGAGCGCTACGCCGCCATCTTCGGCGTCCTCCAGCTTCTGCGTCGGATGCCAGGTTCGCTCACGGATGTAGAGCGCGGCGTCACACTCAAATCGGATCCGCACGGTCTCAAGGCGGCCCTCGTCCATGATCCGGAAGCGCTGCTCGACGAAGCGATCGAAGGTGTAGCCGTCGCGCGGCTCGAAGCGCTCGTCGGTCAGCTCGGCCGCCTGGATCCGCGCCACGGAGAAGGTCCGCAGAGCCTTGCGCAGCTGGCACCAGCCCACCAGATAGGCTGCGCCGCGGTGGATCCAGACGTTGTAGGGCTCGACGGTCCGCTCGGTGCGCTCGCCCTTTGCGGCGCGGTAGCTGATCCGCAGGGCGCGCTGTTCGCCGCAGCCCTGGCCGCATAGCCGCACGAGATCCGGGGCGGCCGCGAGGGGCCGGCCGAAGCGGTCGCCGACGAAGGCCTCGTCGAGCGCCTGGGCGAAATCGCGGGTCTGCGGCTTCAGCGCGGCGTCGAGCTTTCGCAGCACGCCGCAGAGCGCTACCTCGAGCTCGAGCACCGGGATCTCGGCGCTCTTGGCGACCCAGCGCAGCGCGAGCACCTCGAGGTCCGAGAGCGGCGCGACCTTGTGCCGGCGGTAGCCCTCGGCGAGCCAGACCCACTCCCGACCGTCTCGCGGCTCTCGCAAGAGCGGGATATGCGCGTCCTCGAGCACGTCGAGATCGCGACGGAGCCGCTTGTAGGCTGCGCTGCCGGAGGGCTCCTCGGCAGCAGGACAGATCCCCTGTGGCGTATGCTCCAGGCGAGCCAAGAGCTCAAGTTGACGCACGAGCGCTTCTGCACGGCTCATCGCCGATCCTTCCGTTGTCTGTCGTCGGTCCCCCAGCCCGTTCGTCGCTGCTCGGCCTAGATGATCAGCGCGAGCTGCCGCACCAGCGACACGCCGTCCCACTCGCCGCGACGGTTGAGCACCTTGCCTTCGGCGTCGAGGTCGAGGATCTCGATCCCGTTGAAGGCGATCTCCTTTTCTGTCGCCTCGGATCCGAGGAAGGTGCCTTGATGCGTGCCGGCGGCGTGCCAGCGGATCACGATCTTGCGCTTCTCGCTGTCGACGAGCACGTCATCGATGGTCGCGTTGTAATCGGGAAAGGCGGCGTAGATGCTGGCGACGCCCTGCTTGAAACCAGCGGTGGTGACGTCGCGCCCGGCGGCGGTGTGGTCGACGAAGCCCTCGGCGTGGAGCTCGTCGAGAATAGCGGTGTCGCCGCCCTGAAAGATCGTGATCCAGCGCCGCGCCAGGGTCTCGCCGTCCTCGCGCGAGAGGAGCGCCACGCTGTCTTCGTCGGGCTCGAGGCGACGCGCGATGACGATGACGTTGCCGTCCAAGTCCGTAAAATAGGCCGCTTCGTCTCCCCAGCTGCGCTCGGCCAGGGAGCTGAGCACCTGAGCGCCGGCAGCGGAGAGCTGCGCCATCGTGGCGTCGATGTCGTCGACGTAGAAGTAGAGCTCGGTCGCGGTGATCGCGCCCTCGCTGGCCTGCAGCGGCTCCTGTTTCGTCGTCGCCGCGAAGGCCTCGCGCTCATAGAGCCCGAGGCGCGTTCCCTCGGGCAGCGCCAGCTCGGCGTAGACCGGGGTATCGACGAGCTGTCTCCAGCCGAAGGCCGCGGAGTAGAAGCGGAGGGCGCCCTCGAGATCAGAGGTGGCGAAGATGGTCAGCGCGTGTCGTGCATGCATCGGCGGTTCCGTCTCTCGGTGTGGTGGAACACGCGTCCCTCCGACGCGTCTGCCCCGACGACACTATCGCCCATATCACAGTTTCTTGTCGACCCTGCGCGCTCTTCAGGGGTCTAGTGGGTGTGATGAGCCAGAGGCTACAGCTCGACCCTGGCGTGGCGTCGAGCGCTGAAGTGGACGAGCTCGAAGCGGCCTTCTCGAGCTGCTGCGATCGCGCCCGCGCCGTCGCCGCGCGGATCACCGGCGATCCCGCGGAGGCGGCGGACCTGGTGCAGGAGGCTTACATGCGCGCCGAGCGGCGCCTCGGGGGCTTCCGACGGGACACCTCGCTCGAGCGCTGGTTTTTGCGGATCGTGGTCAACCTGGCCCTCAAGCACGAGCGCTGGCGCTCGGTGCGGCGACGTCTGCGAGGGCTGATCCCGCTGCCCTCGGGGCAACCCACGCCGGAAGAGGAGCTGGTCGCGGCAGATCGTCGGGTGCAGCTCGAGGTCGCCTTGCGGGGGCTGCCAGCCAAGCAACGGGCGGCCTTCGTGCTGCGCCACGTAGAGGATCTCAGCATCGCTGAGGTCGCGAAGGTGCTCGAGGTTTCTGAGTCCACCGTCAAAACCCATCTCGTGCGCGCCACAGAGAAGCTGCGCCGCACGATGCGCCGAGGAGAGGGACGATGAGCGTCCGAGAAGCCAAACCGGAGACCTTGGATTGCCGCGCGGCGCGTGAGGCGCTCGCCGAGGATGCGCGCGGCACCCTCTGCGAGGCGCTGCGGACCCACCTCGACGGCTGTCTGGACTGCCAGCGTTTTGCCGAGGAGGCGAGGGCGATCCAGAGCTTGGCTCGCGAGCTCGGGCGGCAGGCTCCGCCAGTCACCTCGGCTTCCCCGTCGCGCCGGCCCGTGGCGATGGTGCCAACGCTCGCCGGGGTGCTGGCGGTGGCGCTCCTCTTCGGCGCGGCGCTGATCGACGGCCTCGGCTTCAAGGGTCATGGTGGCGGCGCTGACGCCAGCCCGCCGCGCTTCGCGGCCGTCAGCCAGGACGCGGCGGTGACCCCTAGGAGCATCCCTACACACGCCTCCCGTCGCCGGGCACAGCACTGCCGGCCGCTCTCTAGGCCTCAGAAAGCTCGCCAGACCACCCGTACGGCTCGTTTCTTCGGCGACGAAATCGGCTCGGCGGCTCAGCACCCGGCTCGGTCTCGAGTGTGTGGGGAAGCTCCGAGGAACCTCGCGACCAAGCGAACCCCCGCTGACACGCCGAGCGATGGCGATCTCTTCGCTGCGCTGGACCGCGCTCGGGCGGTCTGGAGCCGCGGACCAAACGACGGCAGCTGGATCTCCGGGGTGGATCCCCTCGGAGAGGTCTTCGACATCCGCACCAGCCTGGTCGACCTCGCGCTGGCCGGACGCCTCGATGAGCTGATCGCCAGCAAGCCCGTCACCATCACACAGACGAAAGGGAAATAGCGATGCAAAAGCTCCGCATCTTCGTCCTCGCCAGCGCCGCTGCGTTGGTGGGGCTCTCTGCTCAACCCGCCAAAGCGCAGCCTCGCGAGCCACTGGGGGGCATGGGGATGGGGCGAGGTGGCGTGGGGCGGGGCGGCATGAGGCGCCGCATGAGGCGCCGCCATCGAAGAAAGCCGCCCCTCGCGGTGATGGCGAAGGCCATCGGGCTCAACGCCAAGCAAGTGGCCCAGATCAGGACCATCTCCTTCGAGACCGCCAAAAAGACGATCGGGATCCGAGCCAAGCTGCAGCTCGCCCGCCTCGAGCTCAAGCATGCGATGGGCGCAGACAAAGCCCCGAGCGAGGCCACAATCACCGGGATGGTGAGCACGATCGGTCGCCTCGAGACGGAGATGAAGAAGCTCCACCTGCTGCGCCTACTGCGTGTGCGCAAGACGATGAGCCTCGGCAAGTGGCGCAAGCTCGAAGCCTTCCACGCCCGCCACCGGCGTCGACGCCGAGGACACCGTCCACGCCGTGGACGGCCGCCGCTGCGCTAACGTGCAGGGTTCCGCGAAGCGGCAGGCGGGTCAGCGAAGCGCGCAGCCGACGGGAGGTGTTTGTGGGGGTGCTCTTAGCTGGCGCTGCTGACGCGGGAATGCCCGGCTGAGCGGGTATTCCGGGCTTCGGAGCCCCTGGATGAAGGTGCCGATCTCAATGGGGCGGTCTCAGTACCAGCGCGCTGCCACGCCATCGGGGGCGCTGATGGTGTCGGCGGCGATGAAGCGCTCGTACCAGATCTGAAAGCAGAGCAGGCCCCAGAGGCGGTAGCTGTGGTCGGCCTCGCGCTCGCTGTGAGCGCGCTGCAGGCGGGCGATCGCTTCGGCACGAAAGAAGCCGGACGCCTCGACCACCTCGGGGTCGAGGATCTCTGTCATGGTCTCTTGCAGCTCGCCGGCGAGCCAGGCGTTGACGGGGACGTTGAAGCCGGCTTTCTTGCGGTCGATGATCTCGCGCGGCAGCAGGTCGGAGACGGCCTCTTTGAGCAGGTGTTTTTTGCGCTGTCCCTTCAGCTTGAGCGTGGAGGGGGCCTGCGCGGCGAGCTCGACGAGCTCGTGGTCCAAGAAGGGCACGCGCGCTTCGAGGCCGTTGGCCATGGTCATCCGGTCGACCTTGACCAGCATGTCCGCTGGCAGGTAGAGCCGGGTGTCGACGTAGAGCATTCGCGCCAGGGGGTCGTCGGTGCGACTATCGGCGAAGCAGCGCCGATAGAGCTCGGCGGTAGCCCCGGGCGAGTCGAGGGCGAGCTGCTGGCGGAAGCTGTCGGAGTAGAGTGAGAGCTTCTCTTCTTCAGAGAAGATCGCTCGCCACCAGAAGTGGGACTCTTCGGCGTCGAGCTCGGCGCCGCTGACGAAGCGCTTGGCTTTGTAGTCGAAGCTGACCTTGGTCAACGACACCGGCAGCCGCTCGACGAGCCGGCGCACGAGCTTCTGGCGCAAGAGACGCGGTACACGCCGATAGATCTCGCGCACGAAGTAGGCGTTGTAGGTCTCGTAGCCGGCGAAGACTTCGTCGCCGCCGTCGCCGGTGAGGACCATCGAGACGTGACGTTTGGCCTGCTCGGCGATCATGTAGACGGGCAGGGCGGAGGAGTCGGCGAGGGGGTCGTCGGCGTACCAGGTGAGGTCGTCGAGGAGCTCGGCGGCCTTGGCCTCGGCGACGACCTCCCGGTGCTGGCAGCCGTAGCGCTCGGCGATCTGGCGGGCGAAGGGCGCCTCGCTGTAGCTGCGCTCGTTGAAGTCGATCGAGAAGGTCCGCACCGGCTCGTCACAGAGCCCGGCCATCAGCGCGACGATCGCGCTGGAGTCGATGCCACCGGAGAGGAAGGCGCCGAAGGGGACATCGGAGACGAGGTGTCCCTGGACGCACTCGGCGAGCTTGTCTCGGATCCGCCGGACCCACTCGCCCTCGCTGCCGGCCTCCTGGCTGAAGGAGAGGTCCCAGTAGCTCCGCCGCGTTGGCCCGTTTTCGTCGCAGAGCAGATACTCACCGGGCATCAGCTGGGTCACGCCCCGCAGCATCGAGAAGGGCGCCGGCACGTAGTTTAGCGAGAGGTAGTGGTGCAGCCCGGCGGGGTCGACCTCGCGGGGGATCAAGCCGCTGGCGGCGACGGCCTTCAGCTCCGAGCCGAAGACCAGCGCGCCCTCGTGGTCGGCGACGTAGAGAGGCTTGATCCCGATACGATCCCGCGCCAGCAGCAGCCGCTCGCGGCGCGCGTCCCAGAGCGCGAAGGCGAACATCCCTCGCAGCCGGGAGAGCATCCCGAGGCCGTGGGCCTCGTAGAGGTGTACCAGCACCTCGCAGTCGCTGTTGGTGGTGAAGCGATGCCCGGCGGCCCGGAGCTGCTCACGCAGCTGCCGGAAGTTGTAGATCTCGCCGTTGCAGACGACGACCGTGTCGTGGCGCTCGGAGTAGAGCGGCTGCTTGCCCCCCGCCGGGTCGATGATCGCCAGCCGGCGCATCGCCAAGCCGAGGTGTTTCTCGAGATGGGTCCCCTCGTCGTCGGGGCCGCGGTGGGTCAGCGTGCGGCACATCTGGGCGAGCCGCCCTCGCTCCAGCGGCGGCGCCGAGCGCCTGGTGTCGGGGTCGTAGCGGAACACACCGGTGATGCCGCACATGGGCTCTCCTCACAGGCCGCGGCGTCTGGCGACCCGGGCGTCTGGTGACCCGGGGCGTCTGGCGACCGGGGCGTCTGGAGACCTGGACGCCGTCTGATGGCCCGACCGTCTCGCGGCTCAACGCCGCCGGGGCGAATAACGCTTCTCGCGCCTCAGCGCGGCGATCTGGTCGGCTAGCAGGCCGAAAAAGAAGATGTTGACCCCTGAGACGAGCAGAAAGAGCCCGCCCACCGAGAGGCCATGACCGGCGAACATGTAGAGGCTGCCCCAGACCAAGCCGGCGAAAAAGAGCAATACAGCCGTGGGGATGAACACACGGAAGGGATCGAGGAGCGTGGTCAGGCGGATGATCAACAGCACGGTGTTGAAGCCGTCGCGGAAGATCTTGACTGTGCTCTTACCGAGGCGCTTTTTCACCGTCACGGGCACGAAGCTGACGTCGTAGCCCTCTTTGAGCAGCACCAACGTGGTCGTCGTCGAGGCCGAGAAGCCCGCGGGCCAGAGGTGGATGTACTCGAGCAGCAGGTCGCGCTTCATCGCCCGCAGGCCGCAGTTGAGGTCCGGGATGGTCTGCCGCGCCAGGTAGTTGGCCATCCAGCCGAGCATCTTCTTGCCGCCGCGGCGCGAGAAGGGCGAATGCGATTGTGCTGTGCGATTACCCAAGGCCGCGTCGCTGCGCTCGAGCTCGTCGACGACCTTGTGCAGGTCGTCGGGGTCGAATTGGTTGTCGGCGTCGTAGAAGGCGACGATCTCACCGCGGGCCGCGAGGACGCCGGTCTTCAGCGCCGCACCGTAGCCGCGGTTGCGCCGATGCCGCGCCAGGCGGACACCCGGGGTCGCCTCGATGATCTCGGCGGTGCGATCGCTGCTGCCGTCGTCGACGACGAGCACCTCGTAGCTCCGCGGGTGAGCCTCGGTGCTGGTGGTCAGCGCTTGGAGCGTCTCGCCGATGCCCTCTTCTTCATTGAACGCTGGGATCACGACGGTCACGTCATAGCGCGGACCCGCTGCCACGTCCTCTCCGGCGGCCGAGGGGCTTTTCTGTTGGCTTGGTGTCTGTTCGGGCATCGTCGCGGCGAACGATAGTCGCCCGTTCCGCGCAGCGTCAAGGGAGCAGATGACCGCTTGCCGCCGAGACGCTTTACCACTAAGGTCTGGCATCTATCGACCTTGATAGCCCAACGAGCTCGATGTCAGCAGCCACCTCAGACCACCCCTCCGTACACCTGTCGATTATTGTCCCCGCCTTCAACGAGGTGGAGTCTCTCCCGCCGCTCTGCAAAGAGATCGGCGCCGTGATCGTAGAGCACGGCTACGACGCAGAGGTCGTGGTCGTCGACGATGGGAGCAAGGACGGCAGCCGTGATCTCTATCCAGCGCTCTGCGAACGACACCCCTGGCTGCGGGTGATCCTGCTCAAGCGCAACTTTGGGCAGACCTCGGCGATGATGGCCGGGATCCGCGCCGCGCGAGGCGAGGTGCTGATCCCGATGGACGCCGATCTGCAAAACGATCCCGCGGACATCCCGAAGCTGCTGTCCAAGATGGACGAGGGCTATCAGGTCGTCAGCGGTTGGCGCAAGGACCGGCAAGACAAGGCCCTGACGCGCAAGCTACCCTCCTGGATCGCCAACAAGCTGATCGCCTGGATCGGCGGCGTAAAGATCCACGACCTCGGATGCACGCTGAAGGCCTACCATCGGTCGACTCTCGAAGACGTGGTGCTCTATGGCGAGATGCATCGCTTCATCCCGCTCTACGCCAGCTGGGCCGGTGGCAACGTGACCGAGATCGTCGTCAACCATCGGGCCCGCCAATTCGGGACCTCGAAGTATGGCCTGAGCCGAACGCTGAAGGTTGTTCTGGACCTGGTGACGGTGAAGTTTCTCGTCGGCTATGCCCAGAAACCAATTCACTTTTTCGGAATCCCCGGGATCCTCCTCGGCTTCATCGGCTTCATCCTCGCGGCGGTGCTCTCGATCAAGAAGATCGTCTTCGGGCTCGAGCTCTCCCGCTCGCCGCTTCTACTGCTCGCTATTCTAATGATGCTCTTGGGGTTTATGATGGTGATGCTCGGCGTGCTCGCCGAGGTGATGATCCGCACCTATCATGAGTCTCAAGGCAAGTTCACCTATCGAGTGGCCGACGAGCTCGGGATGGCAGCTCGCGAGACGACGCCCTCCGAGGAGGTCGCGGCGGCCCCAGTGGAGGGCGATGGCGATGCGATCGCAGGAAACGACCCGGGGCGCAAGCCAAAGGTCTCCCGGGCGCCCCCTCGTGCCAAGACGGAGCGCGAGCGCCAAGAGAGTGATAGCTAAGCTGACCCGCGGGCTCGTCCCGCTGACGCTCACCATCACCATGGTGCTCGTGGGGGGCTGCCGCTTCGACGGCAGCGGGTTACAGAACACGGCCAGCGATCGTGGCGTCGACGTCTATGACCCTGACCTGGTGACGATTCAGCCGCCAGAGTGTGGCGCGACCGACGCTTTCGCCTCCAACTGCGTGGACTGCCCGCTGGGCTGCGTCCCCCAGCGCGATCGCTGCGTCGAGTTCCCCCCCTCGAACCTGCCCCCGTCGGCGCTGCACCAAGGCAGCGGCCTCTTCACCATCAACGGCAACATCACCATCAACACCACCGAGGGGACGATCCGGGGGCCCAACGGAGAGGTCACCCTGCCGAGCGGCCACGGCGTCTACACCAGCAGCGACCACGCCTATCTCGTCTACTATGGTGGTTCGCTGACGATAGCCCAGGGCGCGAAGCTGCGCCTGGTCGGCAAGCGCCCGCTGATCATCGCCGCCTCCGACACGGTGACCATCGCGGGGACCATCGACCTCTCCGCCCAAGGGCGAAACCCTGGGGCCGGCGGCGGGGTCGGCGGGAACGCCAAAACGAGCGGTCAGCCCGCGGCGGGCTCCGTCTGCGAGCAATCCTCCGCTGGTGAGGCTCGTGGCTCGCAGAAGGCGACAGGCGGCGCCGGTGGCAGCTTCGGGGGACATGGCGGGGCGGGGGGGCACGGCCCCCCTGGACGCGCCCCTTGCAAACCACAGCTGCTCAAGACGTTGGTCGGTGGTACCGGCGGCGGCGGCGGCGCTCGAACAGGTGGCGCGGGCGGCGGCGGCGGCGGCGCGCTGCAGATCAGCGCCTGGCGCACGATCGTCATCACCGTCACCGGGACCATCCATGCCGGGGGCGGTGGCGGTGAGGGGGGCAAGGGGATAGTCTTTGGGTTTTCGGGCTCCGGGGGCGGAGGAGGCAGCGGTGGCGCGATCCTGCTCGAGGCACCGACCGTCGAAAACAGCGGCACGCTCTTGGCCAACGGCGGCGGCGGTGGTGGCGGCGGGGCTGGTTGGGTTGGAACCGACGATGGCGATGACGGTGACGACGCGCCGCCGGACGGAGGCCTCGCCCAAGGGGGCGACGGGGGCACGATCGTCATTGCCAAAGGGGGAAAGGGCGGCGAGGGCGCCGGTGCTGGTCAGCTAGACGGGGGCCCTGGTGAGTTCCAAGACGCCAAGGGCGGCGGTGGCGGTGGTTCCGTCGGCGTGATCCACATCAACACGGCCGATGGCACGATCGCCGGAAACCCCAAGCTCGTGTTACCCACAGCGACTCAGACCACGCTGACGAAGCCTTAGTGATGGCCCGCGCGGCGTTGGCGACGCTGGTGCTCTGGAGCGTCGCCTGTGGTTATCATCTGGCTGCGCGCTCGACGCTCCCCGGCGGCGGCGACGTGCTCCGCTTGCTCGCCCCCGATGTCACCGCCACGGACCATCCCCAGCTGGCGACGCGCCTCGCCGCGGCGCTGACCCATGCTCTCGGAGCCAGAGGTCTCTCGGTCGCGCCCGGGCGCCACGACATCCCGACGCTGCGGGTCGTGGTCCACGAGCTCCTGGTCCAAGACGTCGCCGTGAGCGGGCGCCGCAGCGCGGGCGAGTCGTGGCGCCTGATGGCGGAGGGCCGCCTCGTCGATCGCCGCGGGCAGACGCTCTGGCGCAGCGGGGCGATCGCTGTCCACCTCTCGGGGCCGCTGCCAGCGGGGATAGGGCTGGCGGAAGCGAGCCGCGCCCGGCTCCGCGCGGCCCTCTGCGAGCGCGTCGCCTCGCGCCTGGTCGCCGCGATGCTCTCCGGGGGAAAAGAGCCTGTCGATGGTGGCTAGAGCGCTGACCAACTGACCTCCCGTCGCCGCGCTGGTCTGCGAAACCACGGCGGTTGTCGCTCGTCGGTTGCGTGCTACCAGCAGGCGCCCTTCTCGCTCCTGCGCCGTGATTCCGCATCCTTCGCGTAGATCGGTCCGGTAAGCGGATCAGCGCTCTAGCGCTTGGCGCGACTCTTCCAGTAGCGCATCAGGATCCGGTCGATCTGGTCGGCGTCCGGGGCGTTGGGGTAGAGGTCAAGGTAGAGCAGGTAGGCGCCAGCGGCGCGCATATAGTCTTGCTTGCGCGCGCGGGCGATCCCGAGCCCGCGGTGCGCGCGGGCGTTGGAGGGGAGGGCGTCGATCGCCGCCTCGAAGAGCCCGGCGGCGTAGGTGTTGCGGTTGCCGAGCAGCGCGTTGTAGCCGAGGACGGTCATCTTCTTCGATCGCGTCGCCGAGTCTTGCTCCATCACCAGCCGCTTGGGAAAGTGCATCCCGAACCCGAGCAGCCGATCGCGGATGTCGTCGAGGTCGACCTTGACCTGAGCGCCGCGGAGCTGCGCCTCGTAGAGCGTCTTCCAGAGCTGGACCAGCGCGTAGGGTTGCCCCTTGTTGTGGACCAGCACCCTTAGGAGCGTCGAGAAGGCCGCGTCGTAGCGTCCGATGCGCCGGTAGAGCGTCCCCAGCACGAGGTCGGTGCGGCTCGGCGCGATCCCCAGGCGCCTGGCGGCGCGCACGTGCTTGTAAACCTGCGCTTGCTGCCGATGCCGCCCGTAGAGCGCGGCGAGGGCGAGGTGGATCTCCGCCTTCTTCTCGCCGCGCTGCTTCATCTGGTTCATCAGCATCCGCACTTGCCGGCCGAGCGACGGCGCCCCGACGGCGGCGGAGGGCAGCGTGAGGCCAGCGGCGGCGACGAGGACGATCGATGAGAGGGTCGCGATCCGATGCATCATGGGTATCGTCGATGATCGACGGCGAGCTGGCAAGGGAGGGCTACAGCGCGGCGAGCTTCTCTTCGATCTCCGCCAGGTCCTCGAGGGCGATCTCAGAAGAAGGGGCGTCCTCCTCGAGCACCTCCAGCGCCGCCTCGTAGCAGCGCTTGGCTTCGCGCAGCGCCGCCTCCCCGCCGTCTCTGAGCTTGAGGTGTACACCGCCGAGGTTGATCTGCGCGGCGGCCCAGCTCTCCGCGTTGACCTCGACCGGCACGATCCGCAGCGCCTCTTGGCAGAGCGCGCTGGCCTCCTCGAAATGCGCCGCCGTCGGCGCGTCCTCGTGGATGTCGCAGAGGAGCCCGGCGAGGTTGATCAGCACCATCGCCCGATCCGGCGTCGGCTCGTCCTCGCTGCTCAGCGCCAGCGCGGCGCGGTAGCGTTCGCTGGCGGCGACGAGCAGCTCCGGGCGCTCCCCTTCGTCGGCCAGCTCGTGGAGCGCGCTACCGAGGGCCAGCAGGTAGCCCGCTCGCTCGTCGTCGCCCTCGAGGCGATCGCCAACCTCGGCCTCGACCCCCTCGAGCAGCTCGAGGGCCTCACCATAGCTGGCGATCGCCTGCTCAAGCTTGGCATAGCGGTCGGCCTCGTTCGCCGCCGGCATCGCCCGCAGCGTGTCGCCGCGTCCGCGAAGGCTGATGGCCCGCGCCAGCCGCAGCTCCTCGCCGCGCTGGAGTACCAGGGCCGCATCGAAGGCGGCGAGGGAGGCGTCGAGGAGCGCGGGGTCTGGATCTTCACCCTCGTCGAGGTCGTAGAGCTGGCGACGCAGCTCGCCGACGTTGGCCTGGATGTCTGCGTAGGCCTCCGGCTGATCTCGCGATGAGATCGCAGCGAGGGCCTCCTCGTAGACCTTCAGCGCCTCCCGGATGTTCGTCACGTCGTCGCCGTCGACCCGCAAGGCCAGCGCGTCCGCGACACAGCTCAGGGCGTAGGCTCGATTCTCGCCCTTGCTCACCGACGCGGCGGCGCGAAACGCAGCGATGCTCGCCTCATCGTTGTTCGAGCCGTTGCTTGGCAGCGCGGCCAGCGCGAAGCCGAGGGTCATCTGGGCGTCGGCCCATAGCTCGGGGGTGCGCTCTCGGAGGTCGAGCTTCAACACGGCCCGCGCGGCGGCCTCGGCGGCCCGGGCGTCGTTCTCATCGTTGCTCTCGTCGTTCTCGTCGAGGTCACGCTCGCGGGCCAGCTCGAGCAGCAGCGCGGCGGCCTCCTGTCGGTCACCGCCGTGGACCCGGCCGATCTCCCGGGTCAAGCGCGCTACGGCGTGGCGAACCTGCGGCGCCAGCGCGCGCTCCGCCTCGACCTCCCCCGTCGCCTCGGCCTCCGCCTGGGCTTCGCGCAGCAGCATCTCCGTGGTCGAGGCGTGGTAGAGCGTCAGCATCGTACGCAGCTCGGGCTCGAGGTCGAGGGCCTCGACTAGCCCCGGCGTCGCGGCGTAGAGGTCGTCGCCGGGGCGCTGGAGCAGCCCTCCCTCGGCGAGGCCGGCCAGCGCCTCGACCAGGGTCTCGGTGTCGAGCTCGCCCTCTCCCTCGTCGTCGAGCCCGGCGAAGAGGTCGATCAAGAGCTCGGTTGGCGCGCCGCCCTCGGGGCAGGCCGCCACGGCTTCGAGGAGCACGCGATCTCGGGGGGCGACGTCGGCAAGCCGCTTCTGGAGGCTCTCTTTGGATGGCGTCATGGGCGGCACGCTAGCCGCGCAAACCCCGCGGGTCAATGCGCGGCGCGGCGGCAGGGAGGGCAGCGTTGCGCGTGGCGACGACCCTGGTAAGGTCGCCCGACATGAGCCCCGCCACACACCTGCTGTCTGTCGTGATGCCCGTCTACAATGAGCGCCAGACGATCGAGGCGATCGTCGCCCGCGTCCTGGCCAGCGATCCGGGGATCCCCCTCGAGCTGGTGATCGTCGACGACGGCTCTCGAGACGGCACCCGCGACATCCTGCCGCGGCTCACCACGGATCCGCGAGTGCGGGTCTTCCTGCAGCCCGAGAATCGCGGCAAGGGCGCCGCGCTCCATCGGGGGTTCTCCGAGGTACGCGGAGACATCACCATCGTGCAGGACGCCGATCTCGAGTACGACCCGAACGAGTATACGACGATCATCGAGCCGATCCTCGACGGGCGCGCCGATGTGGTGTTCGGATCACGCTTCCTCGGCGGGGCCCATCGTGTGCTCTATTTCTGGCATTCGCTGGCCAACCGGGCGCTGACGACGCTCAGCAATATGCTCACCGACCTCAACCTCACCGACATGGAGACCTGCTACAAAGCGTGGCGCACCGAGGTGATGGGCAGCTTGGAGCTGCACGAGGAGCGCTTCGGCTTCGAGCCCGAGTTCACGGCGAAGGTCGCGGCCCTGGGCTACCGGATCTACGAGGTGCCGATCTCGTACAGCGGGCGCTCCTACGACGAGGGGAAGAAGATCGGCTTCAAGGACGCGGTGGAGGCCCTCTACTGCATCGTCAAGTACAACATCTTCTCGTAGCGGGGTGAGGAGCGCTATCGGCCCCAGACGACCCGGCCACGCTTGACCACCACACGAGCGTGGTTTTCGCCGTAGTGGTAGGGGATGGTGCGGTAGTCGTCGACGTCGAAGATCACCAGATCCGCGAGCTTCCCTTCGCTGATCACGCCGCGGTCGTCGAGCCCCAGGCAGCGCGCCGCCTCCACCGTCACGGCCTGCCAGGCCTGCTCGCAGGAGACGCCCATCTGCATGCAAGCCAGCGACATCTGAAGCGGCAGGTTCGCCGTCATGCTGGAGCCTGGGTTGAGATCCGTCCCCAGGGCCAGCGGCACGCCGGCCTCGACCAGCGCCTTGGCGGGCGGCCAGGGCGCGCGGCAGGTCAGCGCCGCGCCGGGGAGCAGCACGGCGGTGGTCTTCGAGGCGGCCATCGCCTCGATCGCCGCGTCGCTCACCGCCTCGAGGTGGTCGGCGGAGGCGGCGCCCATCCGGGCGGCGAGCTCGGCGCCGCCTTGGTGGGTAAACTGCTCGGCGTGCAGGCGCAACCCGAGCCCTGCAGCCTGGGCGGCGCGGAAGATCGTCTCGACCTCGGCGGCGGTGAAGGCCCCATCCTCGCAGTAGGCGTCACAGTAGCGCGCCAACCCTTGGGAGGCCGCCTCGGGCACCATCACCTCGGCGATCTGCGCCACGTACTCGTCGCGCCGCTCGCTGAGCTCTTTGGGCAGCGCGTGAGCGCCGAGGAGCGTGGGGACGATATCTAGAGGGTGGCAGCCGTCGACGGCGCGCAGCACCTCCAGCATCCGCAGCTCGCCCTGGGCCTCGAGGGCGTAGCCGCTCTTGCCCTCGAGGGTCGTGACGCCGAAGGAGAGCAGCCGCCCGACGTTGTGGCGGCAGCGCTCCTGCAGCTGCTCGAAGCTCGCCGCTCGTGTCGCCTCCACTGTCTTGAAGAGGCCACCGCCGGCCTTGTGGATCTCGAGATAGCTGGCGCCCGCGGCCTTCAGGCCAAACTCGAGGCTCCGCTCGCCGGCGAAGACGGGGTGGGTGTGGGGATCCACCAACCCGGGGCTGACCAGGTTGCCGCCAGCGTCCAAGACCGTCGTCCGCTCGTCGATCTCACAGTCTTCCCCCTGTGGGAGGACGCGCTCGATGACGCCGTCTTTACAGAGCAGCTGAACATCATGGCGGACACCAAGGGGGTCGTCGGCCGTCCGCTCCATGGTCAGCAGCTGTCCGACATTTCGCAGCAGCAGGCGGACCGGCGGCGCTCCCCGGCGAGGATCGCGAACGCGCTGCCGCTGACCGCCAGACAACGCCAGCTGCAGCCAGCCGTCGTCTGTCGCCTCGGCTGCTTCGAGGTGCAGCCGGCCAAGACCAAGCTGGTCGGCGGGGAGCAGATCCTTGAGTCGCCACGGCTCTTCTCCGAGCACGATAGCGCTGCCGTGGTGGACCAACGCGAGCTTCATGGGAGACCTCCGTGGCCAGCAGCTTGGGCCAGGCAGGAGCGGCGCGTCAAGGATCCCTCCCGACACCCGCCCGCGTTGCACAATATTCGGTTTTTATTGACAATAATATGGGCCAATTGCTAGCGTCGCATCCGAACCTCAGGCTCGTAGTTCGTCGTCTCGGTGTGCCGCTCGGTGGCAGCCGTGCGGCGTGTCCAACGTGGTCGTTCGTCGGCCATCGACCACATCAGCGCATGCGACCAGCTCATGTCGGATCCAAGCGAAGAACGCGCCTCGAAAGCCCCGAAGACAGACACTGACGCCTCCGACGCGGAGCAGCGAGGTGGCCCTTTGGCTGCCGAGGACGACGTAGGCTCCGAAGAACGGAGCACTTGGCTCGACTCGCTGATCTCCCGGATCGATGAGGAGTTCGAGGACGGCGCGGAGCCCAGGTATGAGGTGACGAAGGCGCGAGCCTTAGGGGATGAGCCTGGCGACCAGCCTGGCCGTGAGCGGCCTGCTGTCGAGGCGGCGCGGCCCGCTGGCGGCGAACCCCAAGCGGGTGTCGACGAGCAGGCGTCGGTCGACGAGCAGGCGTCGGTCGACGAGCAGGCGTGGGTCGACGAGCAGGCGTCGGTCGACGAGCAGGCGTCGGTCGACGAGCGGGCGTCGGTCGACGAGCGGGCCTCTTTAGAGGGCAAAAACGGCGTGGGCGCCGCGCTGAGTGAAGAGGGCGAGGTGTCCCCGCTCACGAGTGTCTCCGACGCCTGCGATATCGGGGAGGTAGCAGCTTTCCCGATCAGCGCGGAGATGGCAGCTGGACCCGCCGCCGACGCGGCCAGGGAGGGTGAGGCAGCGTTTTCCGATACCGACGACGAGCGTCCGAGCGACGAGGCGAGCGACGGCGAGGAGGCGGATGCCTCGGTTGACGAGGCGGAGGACGCGGGGGCGCATGACGCCGAGCCCGATGCCAACCCCGAACCCGACGATCCCCTCGCCCGCGCACGTCGTTTGGCGACAGACTCGGGCGCCGCGCGCCGCCGCGCCGCCCGCCTGGCCGTCGAGGCCGAGCACCTCGAGGGAGAGGACCGTGCCCTGGCGCTCTACGAGCAGGGTGTCGCCTTGTCGGCCGTTGGTGACGACTCGAGCGCGGCGAAGGCCCACGGCGATGCTCTCGCCCTCGCCCCTGGTTGGATGCCCAACGTATGGGGGGTCCGCCAGATCCTCGAGCGGGGCGAGCACTACGAGCAGCTCCTGCAGCTGCTCGAGGCGCAGCTCGCGTTTCACTCCACACCCCGTCGGCAGGCTGAGATCCTGGTCGACCGTGGCTGGGTGCTCGCCGAGAAGCTGGCGCAGCCGGACGCGGCGGCGGAGGCCCACTGGGCTGCTCATGACGTAGACCCGAGCTGGCTGTTGCCGCTGCTCTCTCTCGAGAAGCTCGCGGTGACCAACGGCGACGTGGCGACGACGGCCAAGGTCGCCGAGGCGCTCGCCGACACCGCCCAGGATCCAGAGCGCCGCGCCGCCGCGCTGCGCGAGCTGGCGCGGCTCCAAGCGCAGGTGCAAGGCGGATCGCCACAGCGAGCGCTCGAGCACCTCCGGAAAGCCCGCGAGCACGCCGCAAATCCCCTGCCGATTCTACAGCAGATGGATCGCGTGGCGATCGAGGCGGGCCTCGACGGCGAGCGCGTCGAGATCCTCGAGGGCCTGGCCGATGCCTTCGCCGAGATCGACTCGCTGCTGGCGATGGCCTACCTGCGGCAAGCTGCGCAGATCGCCCGCGTCGCGCTCGTCGACCACGACCGCGCGATGGCCTTGCTCGAGCGCGCAGCGGAGCTCTGTCCCGACGAGCGGATCCTCTTGCTAGATCGAGCGCAGCTCGCCGAGGAGCGGCGCGATTGGGCCCGGCAGGCCGAGATCCTCGAAGAGCAGCGCGCGAGCCTCGACGACCACGAGGACAACACCGAGCGCCGCGCCGAGCTCGCCCACGCGGTGGCCAGGGCCTGGCGTCTGGCCGCCTCACAGGGCGACGCTGGTGAGCAGGGTGACAGCGATACGGCTCTCAAGACGCGCGCTGATCAGGCCTTCGCTCGTTGTCTCGAGGAGCATCCGAGCTACCTACCGATCCAGCTCGATCGTGAGGTAGAGGCGCTCGCCGACGACCCCGCTGCGTTGGTCGAGGCCTGGCTGGCCGAGGCGGAAGGGGCGAGCGATCCGAGCTACGCGCGCCAATGCCGTTGGCGTGCGGCGGCTGCGTGCCAGCGCTGGCTTGCCGACGGTGAGCGCGCTCGTCAACTCTGCCGCGAGGCTCTCGACGCCGACCCCGGCGACGACAAGGCCCGAGCGCTGCTCATCGAGTCCCTCGCTGGGGATGGCGTCCACGAAGCGCTCTACGAGGCCTACGAGGCGCGTCTGCAGCGCCTCGACGACGACGACGCCCGCGGGGCGCAGCTCGAGGCGATGGTCGCCCTCGCCCTGGGGGCGATGCGCAAGCCGGAGAGCGCGGTCGAGCCGCTGCGTAAGCTGATCAAGCTGCAGCCTGGTCACCTCTCCCATCGGCGTCGGCTGGTCGTCGTGCTGGAGCTCTTGGGTGATGATGAGGCCCTCGATCTGGCGCTCGCCGAGCTCGAAGAGGTGGAAGACGACGCCGGACGGGTGGCCTGCCTGCTCGCTCGAGGGGCGCTCTACGAGGGGAAGCCCGAGAAGGTGTCGCGCGCGATGGAGATCTATCGCTCAGTGCTCGACATCGAGCCGGAGAACGTCTACGCCTTCGCGGCGCTCGAGGCGCTGCTGCGGCGCGAGGAGGCCCACGACAACAAGCTGGTCGAGCTGCTCGCCCGCGCCGCGGACGGGAGCGGAGACGCGGAGCAGCGCAAGCAGCTCTCGCTGAAGCTCGGAGCGCTGCTCGACGCGCAAGGGGAACGCGCGCGCGCCCTCGAGGTTTACAGCGAGCTGACGCGTCAGGAGCCGGAGAACCTGCTGGCGATCCGAGAGCTGGCGCGCGTCGCTGAGGCTGCCGGAGAGTTCGAGCAGCAAGCCGAGGCCCTCGAGCTCGAGGTGCAGGCGCTCTCGAACGTCGAGAGTAAGAACCGCGCGCGCTTGCAGCTCGCGCAGCTGCTCGAGGACAGGCTCGAGGAGGTCGAGCGCGCCGAGGAGCTCTATCGCGAGGTGGCGAGCAGCGAGCCTGGCAGCTTCGGGCGGCTCGAGGCGCTCCAAACCCTCGTCTGGCGTCGCGCCGCGCGTCGGGACTTCGCCGAGGTGCTGCCAGCCCTCGACGCGATGGCCGAGGGCGCAGACCCGTCGGCGGTGACCGCAGCGATCAAGCAGGACCGGGCCTGGATCACCGAGCTCGCGCTCGATGATCCGGGGGGCGCCGCGGGCCTTTGGGACGAGCTCGGAGACGCTGAAGAGGCTGCCCCGGATGCCGATCTCGCGCGGCTTCGGATGGCCGCAGCCCAGCGGGATGGGGAGGCGATGGCCGGCGCCTATCGAGCCCTGGCTGCATCTCTTCCGGCGCCAGAGGCTGCTCAGCTCCGTCTCCGCGAGGCCGCGCTCTGCTTGAGCGATGGCGAAGCACGAGACAGGGCCTGGAGGGCTGCCTACGAGGCCCTCCCGGAGAGCGCCGAGGCCGCCTTGGGCCTCTTGGTCAGCTCGGAGCCGGAGCAACGAGGCGAGCTGCTGACGACCTTGGGCGCCGACCTCTCGGAGGCCAACCGAGCGCCCCTCGACGTCCCGATCGCCGAGTCGCTTCTCGACGCGGGGAAGGTGGAGGCGGCTCGAGTGCGGCTCGAGTCGCTGCTAAAGCGGGATCCAGACCACCTCCCAGCGCTGCTGCTGCTGGCTCGCGTCGCGGCAGCGGCAAAGGATCCTCAGCAGGGCAAGATCTGGGCGCGCATCGCGGGGCTGATGCCAGATCCCGCGGCCCGGCGTCACGCCCTCGTACAGGCAGCCCGGACCTCCGCTGCGGCGGCCCAGCGAGAGGACGCCAAGCTGCTGCTGCAGCACGCGCTGGCGGTGGATCCCAGCGATCCCTCGCTCGCGGCAGAGCTGGAGGAGATCTGCCGCGCCGACGACGACTACGCAGGGCTAGAGACGCTCTTCGGCCTGCGCCTCTCGTCGCCCCTCTCAGATGGGGAGCGGGTCACGTTGCTGATCCAGCGCGCCGAGCTCCGCCTCGCGAAGCTTGACGAGGCCCGGGCCGCCGCGGCCGATCTGCTGCGTGTGCTCGAGCTCGACGCGGGGAACCTCGACGCGCTGCGCAGCCTGGCGGCCATCGCCGACGATCACGGCGACAAGCCGCGGGCGATCAGCTTCTACAAGCGGCTGATCGAGGCCACCGACTCCCTCTCGCTCAAACGCCCAGCTGTGCTGCGGCTGGCGACGCTCCTGGTTGAGCAGCGGCGGGCCGTCGACGCGGCGGACATCTGCCGCCGCTACATTGAGCTGGCTGCGGACGACGATGAGGTGCTGGCGCAGCTGGCCGACATCTACGTGGCGATCCCCGACTATTCCCGCGCGGTGGAGACCCTCGAGCGCCTGGGCCGCCTTCGCGACGACCCAGCGTGGAAGGCGCGCAACCTGCGGCGCATGGCCGACCTCTACTGGCGACAGATTGGCGACAAGGCGCAGGCCAAGACGCTGCTCTATCAGGCGCTGGAGAGCGACCCCACCGACATGGAGGTGCTCTCCCAGCTCCGTCAACTCTGTCTCGAGCTCGGCGTTGAGAGCGAGCTGGCGCAGCGCCTCGAGCGTGCCAAAGACGACGTACGTCAGCTGCTGGGGCGCGAGCCGCTCGCGATCGAGACCTATGAGAAGCTGATGCGGCTGGCCGAATGGTCGGAGGATCAGTACTCACTCCTCGCCGCGATGGGAGTGCTCTGCGCCTGCGGAGCCGGGGCGGAGCAGGAGCGGGATCTCTACCGTCGCCGCGCCGAGGTGCTCCGCTTCGATCCCAAAGAGAACCTCACGCAGCACGCGTGGAACGACGCCGTGAGCGCTCGTGGGGCGCGCAGCGCTTACGGTGGCATCTGGAACGTCATCGCCGAGGCTGCTCCGAAGCTCTTCCCGAACACGGAGGGGTTGCCGGCCGGCCCCTCCGCGCTGGTGGGTAGGCAGAAGCCGCTGCGCCGCGACTCCTCGGGGCCCGTCACCGCCGCGATCCAGCGGATGGCCAGCGCCTTCGGCGTCGCGGACTTCGACATCTACCTGTCTCGCTCCGATGCGAACCTGGTAGCCGGGGTGGCGGGAGAGAAGCTCTCGTTGGTGATCGGCCACGCGGTGGCGAGCTCGATGCGGGGCCCAGAGCGTTTTCGGGTGGCGCATACGCTCTGCCTGCTGCGCGACCGAGCCTTCGCTCTCGAGGTGCTGCCGCGAGAGGCCATCGAGCTCCTCTTCGACGCTGCCTTGACCCTCGGCTCCCCGGGGCATCCCACTCAACACTCGGTGCAGCGCGTCGAGGAGACCGCCAAGCGCCTGAAGAAGGAGCTGTCGCGGCGCGCGCGCAAGGCCCTGCCGCTGGCGGTAGAGCGCTTCAAGCAAGAGGGTGGCGACCTGCAGTCTTGGATCTCGGGTGTCCGGATGACGGCGCACCGCGCAGCGCTGCTGGCGGGGGGCGATGTGGTGGTGGCGATGCAGGAGCTGGTGCCGGAGCTCGGCGATCCGAGCCAGCGTGATCTGGCCGAGAACCTCGCGATCCTAAGAGGACACCCCCAAGCGGTGCAGCTGCTGCCTTACTCCGTGAGCCGTCAATACCTGGATCTGCGTAAACACCTGCGGGTGTGACGAGTACGACATGAGTGGAACCATGAGTGGGACGCCGTGACGAACAAGAAGAAAGAAGACCTCTTCGGTTCCTTCGACGAAGAGGGCTGGGACGACGCGATCGAGGAGTGGGGACAATCTCTCGAGCTGGAGATGCCCGCCAGCGCGATCGACACCAAGACCTCCGAAGATGCCAGCGCCGCGGCAGACGACGTCGACCCGATGATGGCGCTCGTCGCCGAGGGGGACATCGAGATTGATGAGCAGGCGGGCTCCGCTCTTGGGAGCCTGCTCGGCACGGCGGTGCCCACGACTCCGGTCGAGGTGGTAGAGCAACAGGTCGGCGCTGGCAGCTCGCCACCCATCGAGGTCGACCTCGACATGGGTCCTGAAGAGATCGACCCTACGGAGGCGGAGATTGAGGTCTCGAGCGTCGGCTGGGATTCGGACTCTACCCCCGTTCGTATAGGTCAGCAGGATTTGGTCGCGCTCTCTCGGCGACCTGAGGGCGCAGACGAGGTGGAGGGCGCTTACGAAGAGGACGACCCGACCAACAGCGGAAGGCGCATCACATCGCGCAGCCTAGCCGCGGAGAAGCCCAAGCTGCCGACCGCGGGGGTGCCTCTTCCTACCGAGGCCATCGAAGGAGACGAGGCCGAGATCGAGGTCGAGGTCGAAGCTGCGCCTGAGGTCGAGGCGCCGCCTGCGCCTGAGGTCGAAGCTGCGCCTGAGGTCGAAGCTGCGCCTGAGGTCGAAGCTGCGCCTGAGGTCCAGGCCTTGCCCGAGGTCCAGGCCTTGCCCGAGGTCCAGGCCGCGTCCGAGGTCCAGGCCGCGTCCGAGGTCCAGGCCGCGTCCGAGGTCCAGGCCGCGTCCGAGGTCCAGGCCGCGTCCGAGGTCCAGACCAAGCCGGAGGCAGGCCCGAAGGATTACGCGCCACAGGAGATCGGAGAGCGCGCCGCCGCGACCAAAGAGCGCGCCGTCGCCAAGGTGGCGTTGCGACAGGTTCGGCAATCCGCGACCTTCGCCGTCGAGGAGCGCGTCCGGGGCAACATCCGTCAGCCGGAGGTTGGTGGCAGGGCCGCCCCCATCTCCTTGGATGTCTTCGACGAGCTCGTGCCCGATGTCGCCCCTCCAGCCGAGAGCGAGGTCGAGGCTGGAGCGCTGCTGCCGGCGCCAGGGGCCGAGCCGGAGCCGCCCTCCACCCCGCTCTTCGATGGTCTCGAGGGGCTCTCCGAGACGCCGCCAGCCCTGCCTCCGATCCCGGAGGGCCTCTGCGCGATCGACGCGTCGACGATCGACGCGCCCGAACATGTCGAGCTCGACGCGCCAGCGCGCACGTTTTGGGAGTTCTCCAGGCTGGCCTTTCAGCGCGCCGCCGAGCAGGCGAACGCTACCGACCGCGCCGCCGAGCTGGAGCTCGCGGCCGCCTCCGCCGCCGAGCGATTGGGGGAGACCGACGAGGCGATAGAGCGCTATCGAGAGGTGCTGGCTCATCAACCGACGAACGTCGCCGCCCTCTATGCGATCTGGAGGATCTCACTGCGCCGCGGTGACACGGAGGTCGCCGTGGGGCTGCTCGAGCAGCTCGCAAGGCAGCACCACAGCGGCCGCGACCTGCTGTCGCTGCGCGCCGACCATGGATGGGTTCGTGGAGACGACAGCGTAGCGGAGCTGCCTCCTGCAGCCGAACCGACACTTCGGGACCTGACGCTCCGCGCCGACCTGGCCGTGGCGTCTGGCGACCGGGATCGGCAGTCCGACACCCAAAGAGCGCTCGCAGCTGCCCTCCAAGACCGAGGATTACAGGTCGGGCTCCGCGTCCACCTCGGCCGCCTGGCCGAGGTCGAAGGGCGCCCGGCGGAGGCTCGGCTGCACTACCAGGCTGCCGTCGAGAACGACCAGCGCTGCGTGGCGGCGTGGGAGGGGATGATCCGCTGCGCGATGGCGGAGGGTGACGCTGACGCTCTCGCGGTGGCGCTCGCAGGAGGCGCCGAGACCAAGGGCCCCTGGACGTCTATTTGGCGTCGGCGACAAGCCGCGCTGCTCGCCCATGGGCGCGTGGTGCCGAGCACCGAAGACGAGAGGAGCACCGAAGACGAGGGCATCAAGGCGACTCGGTTGCTCGAGTTCGCGGTGGACGCGGACGACGACGATCTGCTCGCTCGGCTCTTGCTCGCACGACGTCGCCGAAGCGGCGGAGATCTTCCCAGAGCCGAAGAGGAGCTGCGAGACCTCAGCGCGCTGCTCCCCTCCGAGCAAGAGCGTGGTCTGGCGGCCTTCGAGGCGGGAGTGATCGCCGAAACGAGACAGGAGCCTGCGCAGGCGATCGCTCACTACGAGCTGGCCTTGAAGAACGATGAAGCGCTGGTCGCCGCCAGCGACGCCATCGCGCGGCTGCGCTTGCATGATCCCGATCCTCAGCAGCGAAGCTCTGCCGAACGTTCCGCCGGCGCCGCTTCGAGCGGCCCCGCAGCGGCGGTCCACTACCTGGCTGCGGCCGCGATCGCTCTAAGACAGGAGCTGGCCGACGAGGCGCAGAGCGACCTGCGAGCGGCCCTCGAGGCCGATCCCGCCTCGGCCGTCGCGAGGGGACGACTGGCCCGGATGCTCGCCGCTGATGGGCAGCGCCCAGCGCTCGCCGAGCTCTTCGCCTCGGCAGCCGAAGAGCTCTCCGATCCGCGCCGCAGCGCGATCTGGCGCGAGCTGGCGGCGCTAGCCTGGGAGGGTGCGGGGGAGCACGAGCAGGCGCTCGAGCACTATAGAGCGCTCCTCGAGATGGAGCCACAGCGAGCGCGCGTGGGGGCTCTGCGCTGCCTGGAACGACTCGGCCGTGTGGATCAGTTGGTTGACGAACTAGCCGAGACGGCCCAGCTCAGCGAGCTTGAGCAGGCGACCGCGCTCTGGCGTCGCCGCGGGGATCTGCTCTGCCAACAGGAGCGCTGGGACGACGCGGAGGAGGCCTACCGGCTCGCCGCCGAGGGCGAGCCCGTCTGGGCGACCTGGGGCGGCTGTCGGCTGGCCGCGCGCCGCGGAGCCACCGACGAGGTCGCGGAGGCATTTGGACGGCTCGCGGCCGAGCACGAGGCAGGGAGCGGCGCCCACAGCGCGCTACAGCTGCGCGTCGCACAGCTGCGCGAGGGCCCCCTCGATGACCCGTCCGGCGCGCTCGCGGCTTATGAGGCCGCCAGCGCGGATCCCCACCCGGCGCCGGGCGCGGAGGCTGGGGCGAGGCGAGGTCGTCGCCGCGACCGCGACGAGGACGCGCTGAGGGCGGAGCTCGAGGCGCGGCGGGAGGCGAGCCTCGATGAGGCGGAGCGCTTCGCGCTCACCGTGGCGCTAGCCGAGCTCACCGCGGCGAGCGATGAGGAGGGCGCCGAGAAGCTCTATCTGTCGGCGCTCGAGATCCGTAACAACCATCCCGTGCCCCGGCGCGCGCTCGAGGCCATCTACCAGGCTCGAGGCGCCTGGCAGCAGCTCTCCGATCTCGTCTTCGCGGGGTTTGGCGAGCTCCAGGAGAGTCGCGTTCGCGTGATGTTCTACGAGCGGATGGCGGAGCGCGATCACCAGCGCGGCGACGAGGTCAGCGCAGCGCTGACCTACGACTCGATCCTCGAGCACGAACCATCCAACGTCCACGCGCTGCGCTTCCTCGGGCGACGCTACCTCGAAGAGCGGCGCTGGCGAGAGCTGGCGGTGACCCTGCGAGCCGAGGCCGAGTACGCCACATCGGAGGACAAGCCCGCGCTCTGGCTCGAGATCGCGCGCCTGGGGGCCGCACACCCAAGCGCCACGATGCCCCCGATGGCGCTCGACGAAGACGCTCCCCTGCACCTGACCTCCGTTCTGCTTATCGCTCCTGGCGACGATGAAGAGGACGACGGTGAGGAGCTGGAGCCGCCGACCGCCGCTGAGGCGTTCGAGGAGGCCCTCTCGCGCGATCCTGGCTCGATGCTGGCGTTGCAGCGTGCTCTCGCCGTTGCTCGCAAAGCCGACGACGACTCGGAGGGTGGGGGAGACCGAGCGCGGATCGCCGACCTCTACCAACGCGCCGCCGCGCAACAAGAGGAGCCGCGGGGCGTGGCCGCTTTCACCACTCGCGCCGCGGAGGCCTCCGATGACCTCGCGCTCTTCGCCGAGGCGATGGCGCGCTGCGAGGGTTACCTCGGGGCGATCTATCTGCGAGAGGAGCGCGCGCTGATCGCTGAGCGCTGGGCGGACGCTGTCAGCGCCTGCGAGGCGGAGGCCGAGGCGACACGAGTCGACGCCCACCGGCTCGAGGCTCTGTTGCTAGCCGGAGCGCTGGCCGAGGACCGGCTGGAACAGCCAGACAAGGCCCTCGAGAGCTTCAAGGCGGCGCTGGCCATCGACTCGCGGCAGGCCTTCGCGTTCGAGCGCAGCGTCGCGATCCTCGAGCGCGGTGAGCGCTGGGGCGAGCTGGTGGAGACGCTCAGAGCCCGGGTCGAGGTCGAGACCGACGTCGATCGGCTCGTCGAGCTTCATCGCCAGCTGGCTAGCATTGGTCGCGATCGCCTGGATGACCGCGGGCTCGCGCGCGAGCAGCTCGCCGCGCTGCTCGAGTACACACCGGAGGATAAAGAGGCCCTCGACGCCCTCGCCGATCTCTACGCTGCCGACGCTAAGTGGGCCGAGGCGGCAGATGCGCTGGTCCGCCGCGCTCGCCTCGAGAAGAGCCGCAAGCGTCTGCGCGACATCCTGCTGCGCCTCGGCCGCATCTACCAGGACGAAACGCCAGATCTCGAGCGCGGGATCCTCAGCCTCACCAAGGTGTTGGCCCTCGACGAGAACAACGTAGAGGCGCTCTCCCGCCTCTCTGACCTCTACATGAAGGATCTCGACTTCGAGCAGGCGCTGAGCGTCACGACTCAACTCTACGATCTCGAGGTCGACGTGCAGCGCAAGGTCGACCACTTGCTGCGGATCGCCAACATTCATGAGGACGGGCTGCGCGATCCTCATAAGGCGGCGCGGGCCTTTCGTCAGGCGCTCGAGACCGTCCCCTCCGACCTCAAGGCCATCGGCGCCCTCTGCGGCTTCTACGCCCGCCAGGGCGATCAGCGCTCGGTGATGATCCACCTCGACACCTCGGTCGCGACGATGCGCAACCGGCTGCACGATGATCCCTTCGAGCGCTTCGCCTATCATGGCCTCTTCAAGATCTTCGGCTGGCGTAAGCACCCCGACGGTTGCCTCTGCACAGCGCAGGTCCTCGAAGCCCTCGGCGCCCTCGACGAAGAGGAGCGCGAGTTTCTCGCCGCCCACATCGGTGGCGTTGGCGCGCCCGGGAGCGCGCTGGGCGCGCCGGAGCATGATGAGTGGTGCTTCCTCGAGAGCGTCCCCAGCGGGTTTCGACAGATCTTCCAGGCTCTCGACGTCTCCCTGGGCAAGGCCTTCAAGGCCGACATCCGCAAGCATGGCGTCAACCGCAGCGAACGCGTCACCAGCGGCAACCACCCGGTGAAGCTGCTCGCCGAGGGGCTGGCCCGCGACTTTGGTGTCAACGCCTACGACCTCTACATCAGTAAGAGCAAGGCGACGAAGGTCGCGGTGGTCAACACCTCGCCGCCCTCAATCATTCTCGACGAGGCGCTGATCCAGGGCGCCACAGAGCCCGAGGTGCTCTTCCTCCTTGGGCGCTGCTTCTGGCTGATCCGCAAGGCGATGGTGGTCCCGGTCTATTACTTCTCCCAGCTCGATCTGGTGGTGGCCGGCGTCGTGAGGCAATACGTCAGAGACTTCGAGCCCGCAGCGATGGATCCGAAAGAGAAGAAGGCGCTCAAGGAGATCACAAGGTCCGTTGGCAAGGCGATCCCACGCAAGCTCCGCCAGGAGCTCGAGGTCTTCGCGTATGAGTGCTCGGGGGAGGGGGTCGACTTGAAGGGGCTCGGACCGGCGGTGATCCACTCGGCGAACCGCGCCGGGCTCTTGGCCTGCCGATCGGTCGAGGGCGCGCTCACCGCGCTCCGTAAGCTCGATGGGCGGCTCGAGCAGCCGAAGACCCTCGAAGAGCACGTGCAGCTCTTCGAGGATAACGCCGAGGTCGAGGAGCTCTTGCGTTTCGCCGTCTCCGACGCCCATTTCGAGCTCCGTCGCGCGATGTCCATCGCGATCCGCTGACGGGACACGTCTCTACGATTGCCGTATACTTGTCTTATGCGCCGCGGGTTGAGAGAACCGCCGCGGGACTAGGCAGACGTAAAGACAATGGCTTCGTTATTCCGAGCTTGCGCGATCCTCTGCGCTCTTGTGGCCTGCGCCGCTAGCTGCGCTGAAAACACCGCTCCCGTTTTACAACCCGTGGCCAGCCCGCAGGTCGCCTTCGTCGGGACACGCCTCGATATCACACTGCTAGCCTTCGACGCCGACGGCGACGAGCTCAGCTTCGGGTTTCGGCCCTTGGGGCAGGCGCTGGGTAACCGCGCCCAGATCGTGACGCTCGCCGATCGCGCCGTCTTCAGCTGGACACCATCAGCGGCGGACGTGGGCACCCATCAGGTCGACTTCACCGTCGGCGATGGCGAGACCAGCAACACGCAGACCGTAGCGATCGAGGTTCGCCCAGGGACGTCCGCCAATACGGCGCCGATCTTCCGCCGCCCGCTCGGCTTCGGGACGACGCTCGACCTGAGCAAAGAGACCTGCGTCGACGTCGACATCCTGATTGAGGATCCCGACTCGGTGAAGGTCGAGGTGAGCCAGGAGCCGCCGATAGAGGGCTCGACGCTAACCCGCATCGGCCAGCTCTCGGCCCTCTTCCATTGGTGCCCCTCGGAGTCCCAGAAGGCGCAGCTGCAGCACGTGCTGCGCTTGGTCGCCAATGACGGCGACAGCCCGCCGGTAATCAAGGACTACATGATCGTGCTGCGGGTTCCGCTGCCGACGACCTGCCCGGGGAGCCCACCGCAGGTGCTGCATAACGCACCAGCTGACGCCACAACCCTCGAGGCGATCACGCTCCAAGCTACGGTCACCGACGATCTGGGGCTGAAGGGCGCCCCTGTCATCTACCACTCGACCCACGAGCCACACTCTGGGCCGATCGACGTCTCGACGATGGCGCAGCTCGAGATGACGCAGCGGTCCCCAGGCTTCTATGAGGCCTCGCTGCCGAACCCTGCGAAGGGGGCTGCGGTGCCTGGCCTGAAGTATACGGTCTATTACGTGATCGTCGCCGAAGACGACGACGACAAGACCGGCAACTGCGACCACCGCGTCCAGGCGCCGAGCGAGAGCACAACCTTCAGCGTCGAGATCACGACCCCACAGGTGGCGTTGTCTTGCAACAAGAGCAAGGGCTGCCCCGTTGGCGAGATCTGCGACGGAAAGGTCTGTGTCGCGGACACCTGTACGCCTCAGGACGCCAACGGCGACAAGCTCTACTGGGAGCAAAGCAGCTGCCCCCAAGACCATATCTGCCCGTTGGTGGGGCCAAGCGTAACGCCCAGCCATTGCGCCGCGAGCTGCGTCGATAACAGCGACTGCGGCAGCGGTCGGGTCTGCAAGGTCTTCGAGACACAGTTGGCTTGTGGGGCGCCGGGGAGCCGCCCCGTGGGAGCGACCTGCACGACGTTTAACCAATGTGCAGACAGGCAGATGTGTCTGCCGTGGTCAGGGGGATACTGTTCCCTCTCCGACTGCGACAGCAGCGGTAGCTTCTCTGGTCCCTGCGCGATGGGCTCCTACTGCTATCCGATGCCCGATTCGCGCTTCACCCTCGGCAAGCATTGGATCTGCGTCAAGGGCTGCAACGCCCCCGCCGATTGCCGCACCTCTGAGGGCTACGCGTGTCGAGAGATCAACGACGACACCCAGACCAAGCGCAAGGTCTGCTTGCCCAAGGCGGGGAGTTGAGGTGCGCGGGATACTAGCTCCATCGGCGTCATTCTGCGCGCTCTTCGTCGCGCTCGCAGGCTGCCCGGGCACGGAAAACCAGCAGCGCCCCGACCCACCCACCGGCGCGACGGTGCGTGGACTCTCGCCTGCGGTGTTGCTCGTCGGTACGACGGTCGATGTCGACGCCGTCGGCTACACCCTCGACGCGACCCATACACTCGAGATCACGACCGCCGGTGGCGGGCGAGCCAGGCTGCCGCTCACCGTCGCCGACGGCCAGGTCAGCACGACCCTCGATCAACCGGCCTTCGACGCTCTCGGCGTGGGAAAACAGACCGTCACGGTGCAGATCCGCTCGCGGAACAGCTGGGGAGAGACACTCGGCGAGCCGACCGTGGTGAGCCTCGAGCTGGTGGAGGCTCTCGCGCCGTCGGTGAAGGCCGTCGGTGACGGGCTGGTGCATCTCAACGACCCGGTGGTCGTCGAGGGTAGAGGTCTACTCCTTGGCGGGGCGGAGGGGCGCACGGAGGTCGAGCTGGCGGGCTGCTTTTTGCCTGAGGGACAACCGACGCCCTGCGCAACCCATGGAAAGAAGGCGGTGATCACGGTCGCGCTGTCGCCCGTCGACGTGAGCCGAGAGCGCGGCAGCTTCGCCTACCCGGCCAAGCTCGCGGGGCTGAGCCCAGGGCGCTTCTCGGGCACGCTGGCGCTGGTCAACTACCAGACCGGCAGGGCGCCAACGCGGAGCAGCGAGCGCCAGATCGACTTCGAAGTGCAGCGCACGACGCTCACCGGTCTCAAGAGCAGCGCGGTCTCCCTCGGCGAGTACCTGCTGATCCGCGGTCGTGGCTTCGTCGGCGGCGAGGGGAGCACGTTGCTCGAGGTCGATGGCACCTTCCAGCCAAGCGGCGAGGGCACCTCGCGGGCGGTGAAGCTCTCCTTCGTCACCGGCTTCGTCAACGGTCAGACCCTGCGATACGTCCTCGAAGAGAAGAACGGGCTCGGGGCTTCGGTCGATCTGCGCAGCGAAACGGGCACCCTAAGCGGCACCTGGACACCGGTGGTCAGCCTCGGCGCCGAGCAGCAGGTCGGCAAGGGGGTCGTCCTCGCGCTAGAGCTTGGCGCGGTGAAGCAGGTGGTGCACTTACGCTTTCTGCCCAGCTGGCAGGAGGCGCTGCGGAGCTTTGGACTCCAGCCCGCTGACCAACGAGTGCGCGACCGGGTCTTCGCCGTGGTGCGTCGGGCCTACCAGGGGATCAACGTCGAGATCCGCGCCGAGCAGCCCAAGGACTTTGGTCTCTACGCGACGGTCGATGTGGGCGGGACCGATCCCAACGGCCTCGGTCTGCTAGGCTATGACAACACGCCCGGGAAAGATGTCGAGAACAAACGGCTCTTCGATCATGTGGGCGGAGTGAACGCGCTGACCCAGGAGGACGGCTACCCGGGCTATGGCGGCGTCTTCGCCAGCTCGCAGCTTGCCTTCTCGGAGCATCCCCCTGGCGCGATGAAGACGTCGCCGCTGCATACGCCGCTCTTCGACCAGATCTTCGACGCCGTGCGCCCCGATCGGGGACAGGAGGTGAACTCGGCAGAGGTCGCGGCGGCGCCCTCGCTGGAGAGCAGCGCCAGCTGCCCGGCAGCCGATCGGGTTGGTCAGGTCGCCTGCGCGATCTTCACCTTGGGCAACATGATCGGCCACACCGTGGCCCACGAGCTGGGGCATAGCTTCGGCCTCGCCGAGCCCTACGGGGCGCCGACGACCTACCACAACCCTGGGGACGTCCCAAACCGCCTGATGGAGGGCGGCAGCACTCGCCCCTTCGCCGAGCGCGCGGAGCTGGCAGGGGAGGGGCCCGCGGTCTTCTGCGACGATGAATTCGCCTACCTACAGATGCTGATGCCCACCGGCCAGGCCGATCCCTTGCCACAGCGGCCGAGCTGCTACTAGCGCCCCAGAATAGCGAAAACGATCGGGTCTTGGACTCCCGGTGTCGTCGCTCGTCAGTGAGACACCGCGAGGCGCTTTGGGGTAGTTCGGGGCGAGGCTTTGTTGTAAGCCACTGCTATGGCTGACGTTCGAGACCACAACGACGAGCGCGACGCGCGCGATGGTGGTGACAACCGGGTACGAGAGCGAGAGAGGCCTCGTCACGAGGACCCCGGCGTGGGGCGCTATGTTTACGGCCTGCTCGATCTGGTCTTCGCTGGGCTCTACCTCTTGGTGTTTCTTGGCATCGTGCCGAGCCGCTCGGGGCTCTACACGGCGATCGCCGTGCTGGTCAGCGGCCTGCTAGCGATCGGCGGCGTCGGGATGATCCTCTGGACCCCCTGGGGTCGCAAGCTCGCCAAGATCGCCTGCTGGGTATTGATCGCGGCCTGTCTGCTGCTGCTTTTCGGGTTGGTCACCTCGGCCGCCTATCTCCATGGCATCTACGACGGCGTGGGACAGGCCGGGGTCGCGCTCTCGGCGATCGTGGCCGCATTAGCGATCGAGCTGGTTGGCCTGCTCCCGACGCTTCAGCTGCTCTACCTGCGGCGGATCGCCCGCGGGGCAGTCTTCGCTGGGGGGCGCTGATGCGCGCCGCGCCGCGCCTCCTCGGGCTTTGGTTCGGGGGCCCGCTGGTCGTCTTCGGCCTGCTCTACCTTGCGATCTGGGCCCGCTATCGCGTCAGCCCCGAGCTCGAGCTCTCGGCCGCGGATCAGCGCCCGGTGATGGCGGCGCTGCGGGCAGCCGTGGCTGGGGGGACGCCGAAGCTCGACGACGTCGCAATGGCCAAGCTCTCTGGGCCGCTCTGGGTCACGCTCTATCACAAAGGCGAAGCCACGCTCCGTCTCCGCCGCGATGATAAGACGCTGCGCTCGGCCATCGGTGGGGCGGTCCAAGCGCTCGCCAAGTCGCCGACGCTCGCCAAGCTCGACGCGGCGACTCGAGCAAAGCAGCGAATCAAGGTCGACCTCGCCGTGGCCGAGGGGCCGCTGATCACCTCGATCCCGCTCTTCTTTGCCAAGGGGATCGTACCCGGCGTCGATGGTCTAGGGCTCGAGGTAGACGCGGCGAAGGAAGGGGAGCAAAACAAGCGCCGGGCCTACCTGCTGCCAGATGATCTCTACAAGCAGGAGCTGCTCGCTGGGTACCAGCCCTTCTTCTTCATGCACGAGTTCAAGACCGGGATCGATCTGCGCGCCGTGGTCACCTCCCTGGCCAACCAGCTCTCGTTGACCGTCGAGGACTGGCGCGCCACGAGCAAGCGCTACTTTCGTTTTCGCGTCCAGTCCTTCGTCGAAGGGCCAGCGGCCGACGGGCGGGCGATGCTCGTGGTGCGGCAGCGCGTGCCCATCCACCAGATCGACCGCGCCAGGGTCCGTCAGGCCGTGGTGCGGGCCGCCGACTACGTGCTGCGCCAGCTGCAGCCCAACGGCCGCTTCCACTACATCTACTATCCGCTGAGCGACCGCCACCACGCAGGCGGAGACTACAGCCTCCCGCGCCACGCGGGGACGACCTGGTTTCTCTCGCTGGCCTACGCCAAGCTGCGCCTGCCTCGCTACAAGCGCGCGGCCGATCGGGCGATCCGCTACCTGGTGGCCCGCGCCGTGCCTCCATCCTGCCGCACCAAAGACTACGCGTGTGTCGGCAAGGAGCGCTACGCCGACCTCGGCTCCGCGGGCCTCGCGTTGGTCGCGATCGTCGAGTATGTCGAGGCCACCGGCGACCGCCGCTATCTGCCGCTCGCGCGACGCCTGGGCCAGTTCATCATGACGATGCAGAAGTCAAACGGCGACTTCTGCCACCAGTACATCCCGCACTCTCGCAAGAAGAACTGCGAAGACATCCTGCTCTACTACGCGGGAGAGGCCACCCTGGGTCTGGCGCGGCTTCAGAAGGTCACCGGCGACAAGCGCTATATCCCGCCCATCGAGCGGGCGATGGACTTCCTCGTCGAGGGCAAGTATCGCTTCTTCCTTGGCACGTACTTCATCTCTGAAGACCACTGGACCTGCATCGCCGCCGAGGCCGCCTATCCCGTGGTCAAGAAGCGGAAGTATCTCGAGTTCTGCCGCGAGTTCGCCAAGTTGAACCGTCGCACCCAGATCCGGCGGGGTGAGGCCCTCGATGACCTCTGGGGAGCCTTCGCGATCACCCCCTTCTTCATGCCCCATAACACACCGGTGGGCAGCCGCAGCGAGGCCAACGTCGGAACCTACCTGCTGTCAAAGCATTGGGGCGAGCCCGATCCCGAGGTCCTCGACACCATCCGCAGCGCCACGCGCTACCTCGTCGATCAGCAGATCCGCCCTGAGAGCGCCTACCTGCTCCCCAGCCCTGCCCACGCCCTCGGCGGCCTGACCCAGACCCCCATACGGGCCCAGATCCGTATCGACTACGTTCAGCACGCCGCCGCCGCGATGGTCCGCGCCCTCCCGTTGATTCCCGAGAAGCCCTGGCCGGCAGCAAGGCGCTGACAAGAGGCGCTGACAAGAGGCGCTGAGACACGCCAGAGAATGGCAGCCGTGCTACGCTTGGACTGCTCATCACGTCCAGGAGGACGGACGCTTGCTCGTTTGCCCCGAGTGCCGGCAGCAGTTCCCACCCGGCGCCAAGTTCTGCCCCAATGACGGCCAAGAGCTCGAGGAGGTCGTGCTCTTGCCGGATGACGAGGATCGCTTCCTCGGCATGCTGCTCGACGATCGCTATCAGATCGAGTATCGCCTGGGGCAGGGAGGCATGGGCGTGGTCTATGCCGCACGGCATGTCGTGATCGACAAGCCCGTGGCGGTGAAGATCCTCCGCCACGAGTACTGTCGCGACAAGGGGCTGGTGCAGCGCTTCATCCGCGAGGCGCGCGCCGCGTCGCGAATCGGCCACCCCAACATCGTGGATGTCACGGACTTTGGCCGCCTCGAAGATGGCCATATCTACTTTGTGATGGAGTACCTGCTCGGCACGACGCTGGCCCAGGCCGTGCGCGGCTCCCGTGGACTGAGGATGCTGCGGGTCCTCGACCTCGGCGTCCAGATTTGCCACGGGCTGGCGGCTGCCCACGCCAAAGGGATCGTTCATCGGGACCTGAAGCCGGAGAACATCTTCATCGTCAACCCTTGCAACCAGACGATGATCGAGGACCAGACCGGCCAACGTCAGGACTTCGTCAAGCTCCTCGACTTTGGCATCGCGAAGTTCAACTTCGGCAACAAGACGCGGATCACGCGTCTCGGCAGCGTCTTCGGCACGCCGCAGTATATGTCCCCCGAGCAGGCCGCAGGCGAGGACGCAGACCATCGCGGCGACATCTATTCGATGGGCTGTATCCTCTACGAGATGGTCACCGGAGAGGTGCCCTTCACCTCCGACACCTTCATGGGCACCCTGACCAAGCAGATGTTCGAGCCACCTCTCGCCCCACGACAGCTGCGCCCCGACCTGCGGATCCCCAGACCTCTCGAGGCGGTTATCCTCAAGACGCTGGCGAAGGATCCAGCGCAGCGATACCAGTCGATGCAGGAGATCGCCCACCTCCTCGACGCGTGTATGGACGACCCAAGCGTCCGGACGGGGGGGCCGCGAGTTGCCCCTGGAGATCGGGAGGAAAGGGGGACCTCTCCGCCCGGCGAGACCCACATCGATCTGCGCTCAACGGGGCGAGGAGCGGACGCCGCGTCGGACATGATAGAAGACCTCTCGGTGGTCGAGCACCCCGACGAGGCACCGAGGGAGCGCGAGCGACGCCACGAGCCGACCGAGGCGGTAAAGCAGCTGCCTCGCCCTGGCGGAACCAGCATCGGCTGGGTTGCGCTGGCCGCGCTGCTGGTGGTGGGGCTGCTGATCACGGGGATGCTGCTCTGGCGCCGCTCCGTGGCTGAGCGGAAGCGAAGCCGGGAGCTCGCAGCTGCCGGGCAGACCAGACGTCTTGACGCCGGCGCGATGAAGCCAGACACGATGTCGCTGCTAAGGCTGACGTTGAACACGATCCCCCAGGGCGCCGAGGTCTGGTATGGCGAGCGCCTGCTCGGCACGACGCAGCTCACAGCAGATTTGCCGGTGGGCGTGCCATTGAAGCTGACCTTCCGCTTGTCCAACTACAGAGCGTTGAGCAAGACCGTGCAAGTGCAGGCCTCTGACCCACGATTGCTGACCTTCCGCCTCGAAGAGAAGCCCGCGGCGAAGGTCAAGCGTCGCAGACGTCTCCGAAGACCCAACGTCTCGAAAAAGGATCTCCGCGACCCCTTTGGGCGTAAGAACTGAGTGTTGCAGCGTTTTCTATGACGTATGGAGGCGTTGAACGATGTGACATGGTAGACTCTTATCCTCTGTTTCCGTCGGATGACGCGCTGCGTTTTTTTTTCGCAGCGCGGTTGACAGGACTGCTGTTCAATGAGCATCGAGGAACCCCCGGGGTTGGAGGAGACGTTGCGGCGGGAGAGTATCGATCTCTCCCAGGAACCTGAGGATCCCTTGCTTGGCAAGGTCGTCGCCAACCGTTACAGAGTCCTCGCGAAGATGGGCGAGGGCGGCATGGGGACCGTCTATCTCGCCGAACACGTCACCATCGAGAAGAAGGTGGCGCTGAAGGTTCTCCTCCACGAGTACGCTCGCAAGCCCGACCTAAAGCAGCGCTTCTTACAGGAGGCGAAGGCCGCAGCGAGCATCAACCACGAAAACATCATTGACATTACCGACTTTGGTGAGACGCCCGATAAGAGCGTCTTCTTCGCGATGGAGTTTCTTGAGGGGGCCGACCTCTCGCATGCGATCAAGCGCGGCCCGCTGCCGTGGTCGCGGGCCAAACCGATCCTGCTGCAGATCTGCCGTTCCCTCGGCGCCGCCCACTCCAAAGACATCATCCATCGCGACATGAAGCCGGAGAACGTCTTTCTCGTCGAGCGCGAGGGTCGGCCGGATTTCGTGAAGGTGCTCGACTTTGGCATCGCCAAGGTCAGCGGCGCTACCGACGGGGACCATAAGCTCACGCGGACGGGGATGGTCTTCGGCACGCCCGAGTACATGTCTCCCGAGCAGGCTCAGGGCCATCAACCCGATCATCGCGTCGACATCTACGCCGTCGGCGTGATCATGTACGAGCTGCTCACCGGCGAGGTGCCCTTCAAGGCCGACACCTTTATGGGCATCCTGACCAAACATATCTTCGAAGACCCCGTGCCCCCCACGCAGCGCTCACCCGAGCTGCAGATCCCGGTTGACGCTGAGGCGGTGATCCTGAAGGCGATGGCGAAGGATCGGGACGAGCGCTTCGGCTCGATGAGCGAGATGGGTGCGGCGATCAAGGCCGTCTCCGGGCGGATGACACGTTCGACGGCTGATCACATGCCGACGCCGGTGATCTCCTCTGCCGACAAGGGCGCCGGCGCGATGGCGCCGCGCCCCGATGTGCGCACCGTCAACGCTGCCCCCGACAAGAGCGCCCGCGTTGTGCAGCCCGTGAAGAGCGTCGCGCCGGGCGATGTCGCCTTGCCCAGCAGCAGGGGCAAGGCCATCACGATCGTCGTCGCCTTGCTGGTGCTGCTCGGAGGCGGTGTTGCCATCGCGGTGGCGCTCAGCGATGACGACAGGCCAAAGCCCAAGGTGAGGGTCGTGATGACCCTCACCTCGGAGCCCGCCGGAGCGACGGTCTATTCGGGAACCGTCGAGGGCAAGCTGATCGGCACGACACCGGTGAGCTTCGAGACGGAGAAGGATACCTCGCGGCGATTGTTCACGTTCGTGCTCGAGGGATATGGGAGTGAGCGGCGCTTTGGTATCCCGGACAAGAACGGCAAGCACGTGATGGCCAAGCTGAAGAAGCTCGAACCTGTGGCGAAGCCGAAGCCGAAGGCCGACGCAGGTGAGCCAACGCCGGACGCTGGCACAGACAAGCCCGGGAAGGTCGCCGGGATCAAAAAGCCCAAGGCCAAGGCCAGCAGCCGCAGGATCCGCTGGCCGAAGCCAGAGCCTGAGCCAAAGACCATCAAGCCGAAAACGAAGCCAGAACCCAAGCCGAAGCCGAAATCCAAGCCGAGTCCTGCGACGCCGACAAAGGTCGACAGGCAAGACCTCAAAAACCCCTTCTCCAAGTAGAGCGCTGTCATCTGCCCCGAGGCCTTGCCGCCGAGCCTCGCGATCCCGGCAACCGCTAAGAGCAGATAGGCCCTCTGTCCCGAGGCCTTGCCGCCGAGCCTCGCGATCCCGGCAACCGCTAAGAGCAGATAGGCCCTCTGCCCCGAGGCCTTGCCGCCGAGCCTCGCGATCCCGGCAACCGCTAAGAGCAGATAGGCCTTCTGCCCCGAGGCCTTGCCGCCGAGCCTCGCGATCCCGGCAACCGCTAGCAGCAGGTTGTATCGCGCTTCGCCTGGCTTGGGTTCGCTTTGTATGGTGCTCTAGCCCTTCGGGTGATGCGAGGGGTGACGACGGGAGGCATGTGTGTGGGTTGCTCTTAGCTGCGGGGCTTGGCGTGCTCGATGCGGACCGAGCGGCCGGAGATCTCTTTGCCGGCGAGGCGCTCGATGGCGCTGTCGGCGGCGTCTTCAGCGATGTTGATGTAGCTGTGGCGGTCGCGCTGGGTGACGTTGCCAATCTGCTCGGCGGAGAGCTCTCCTGAGATCTGGAAGAAGCTTGCGATGTCCTCTGCGTGGATGTTGTGACGTCGTCCGACGTTGAGGTAGAGCCGAGCCATCCCTGGCTGGCTCTCTTCATCCTCGCTGCGTCGCTCGCGTCGACGAGAGCGCTTCTCGTTGCCGCGATCGCCGGTGGAGGTCTCGGCTCCGACCTCGATCGTCTCGTAGAGCTCGACGTCGCCGTCGGTGGTGGTGAAGGCCTCGACGTTGTCAGGCATCGACTCGTCGGACGCGCTGCCTTCGCTCTCACCGTTGCGTCGGGTGCGGGTCCGCTTGCGATCGCGGCGATCGTCGTGATCGCTGTCTCGTCCGCGCCCACCACGGTCGCGATCACGCCCACCACGCCCACGATCGCGATCACGCCCACCGCGGTCGCGGCTTCGGCCTCGCTCGCGTCGTCCACCCCGATCCCTCTCGCGGCCTCCGCGCCGGGGACGCTCGTCGCGATCCTCGCGCTCGTCGCGCTCTTCATCTCGACGCTCGTTGCGTCGAGGGGGACGTGAGACGGGCGCCTGACGTACGACCTTTGGCTTTTCGAGGATCTCCTCGAGCGCCAGCGCGAGGAGGCGCGCGCCGTCGGCGGTGGACCAGACTCGCTTGAGCAGGTCGAGGTGGAGCTGCTGCGCCGGCTTCCCGAGGTAGCGCTCAACCAGGGTCTTGTGGAGCTCACCCTCACGGCGGGTCGTCATCTCCTCGGAGGTCGGGAGGTGACGCTCCTCTGGATAGATCTTGTGGATCAGCTTGAGGTAGTAAAACGACCCGATCTCCCGCGGCGAGACCAGGGAGATCGCGACGCCGGAGCGGCCCGCGCGGCCGGTGCGACCCGTACGGTGTACGTAGACGTCGGCGCTCTCGGGGAAGCTGTAGTTGATCACGTGGCTGAGGTCGGCGATGTCGATCCCGCGGGCAGCGATGTCCGTCGCGCAGAGGTAGCGCAGCTCGCCGGCCCTCATCCGCTTCATCACACGCTCGCGGTCGCTCTGGGTCAGGTCGCTCGAGATCCCCTCGGTCGGGAATCCCTTGGCGTCGAGGAACTCGGCGACCCGCGCCGTGTCGTCGCGGGTGTTGCAGAAGATCAGGGCCAGCTCGGGGTTCTCGTACTCGAGGACCTTCATCAGGTCCGCTGGACGATCGCCGCCGGTGACCATGTAGTAGACGTGGTCGATCTCGCGTACGCCAACGAAGTCCTCGGAGAGGTAGAGCCGCTTTGGGTCTTTGAGGTAGCGCTCGCTGAGGCGCTCGATCTCGCCGGGGATGGTCGCCGAGAAGAGCATCGTCTGACGCTCTTTGGGCAGGGCGTCGAGGATCGCGTTGATCTCCTCGAGGAAGCCCATGGAGAGCATCTCATCTGCCTCGTCGAGCACCAGCAAGCGCACCTTGCTCGTGTCGAAGTTTCCGCGGCGGATATGATCGAGGAGCCGGCCCGGCGTTGCGGCGAGGAAATGCACACCACGCTTTAGGGCGTCAATCTGTGGCCCCATGGCGGCGCCGCCATAGATCGCGGCGGTCGTCAGCTCGGAGCGGGCGCCAACGCGGGCGACCTCCTTCTCGACCTGCATCGCTAGCTCGCGGGTTGGCGCCAGCGCCAGCGCTTGGGTCTCCGCCTTGCTGAGGTCGATCAGCGCGCTGGCCGCTGGGATGCCAAACGCAGCGGTCTTGCCCGAGCCCGTCCGGCTCTGCACCAACAAGTCACGGCCCTCCAGCGCCAGCGGGATGCAGCGCGCTTGCACCTCGGTGGGCAACTCGAAGCCCATCTCCTTGACCGCCTCGCGGACGGCCTCCGAGATCTTCAGCTCTTCGAAGGACGGGAGGGCCGGGGTCTCGCCTTCAGCGCCGCCCTCTGGGGTTTGTTCGATGTCGTCTTGGGTCTCTGTGTGATCGAGAGTCACGGTTTCGCTCCTGACGCGGGCAGCGGTTTGGCGTCGTGGACCGAGGCCTTATCGCCGGATCCAAGCGCGGCCTTGGCCTTGCGTCGTTCAATGGTGTCGCGGATCGCGCGCAGCGTGCCTCGTAGGCGTTTCAGCCTGCGCGCGTGGTGTTTGATGTAGCGGTGGATCACGCCGTCGTAGGCGTGCTGTAATTTGTCGAGCTCTTGGTGCACCTCGTAGAGCTTGTCAAGCACCACGCTCTTGCCTTTACCTCCGAGCTCCGAGAGACGGCAACGGTGGTTGACGACCTGCCAGCGGCGCCGCCAGGCGCGCGACCAGCTGCGCCACTCGACCGCAGGAGCGCTCTTGTACTTGAGGGCTCGTGCTTGGATCTGGGAGCTCTCTCGATGCAGCTTCGACAAGAGCCTAACCACGTCGCCGTGGCAGCGACGGAGCTCCTTGGGGTCGTCGGCGGTGGCCTTGATCTGGCGCTCGCGGAAGACCGGTTCGCTCCGGCTGAAACCGCAGTGCACCGCCAGCACGGAGATGAAGCTCCAGACCAAGGCCACGGTGGTCAAGCCGAGAGAGGCAACCCAGCCGATCAGGCGGCCTGTTCGGGCAGCTTTGGGGCGCTTGTCTTTTGACGTACTACTCAAGCAAACAAACTCAAACACTCGAGGCGCTGTTCGGCGCGCCCAACGAATCGGCCTGGTGAGGAGAGACGAGCGCGTCGCGCTCACGGCCAGTGCCGGCGGGAAAGACTTCAATATTTGTATGCGCGAGTCAAGGAAGAGGGCGCGCGATAGGCGCGCAAGCGCGCAGAACTAGCAGAAAAACGGAGGCCGTGATGCAAAGAGCACCTCTACACATCCGGGACCGAGCCGGGTGCTGAGCTGCCGAGCCGCGCTCGTAGCCGAAGACATGAGCCACACGGGTAGTACAGCGCTCTAGCAGCTGGCAGAGCGCTGTGCCCGGCGACGGGAGGAGTCTGTGGGGGGATTTTAGCGCGACGGCAGCAGCAGGCGATACTCGCCAGACGAGGCGGTCACCGCTGTGGCGCGCAGGACGGCGGTGAGCTGCGTCGGGCTGATCGGCGCCGTATCGAAGGCATGGACGCTGAAGCCCGTAGCCCCTTGCTGGTAGGTTCGCTCCTTGGTCGGCGGCAGCAGCACGCGCCCCACGAGCATCGAGGCTCGTGGCGCCACGAAGCGCAGGCCGTCGACGCTGCCCGTGATGGTATGCGAGAGCGACGAGAAGTGCGGGGCGCCTGAGCTCGCTGGCGGCGCAAAGTGCAGGTGAAACGAGATCTTGGGGTCGACATAGAGCACAAACGTGCCGTCGGCGTCGGTGGTGGCAGCGACGTCGGTGGCGGGGACCCCCGTCGCGTCGCTGGAGGCGAACCCGCGGGCTTCCACCAGCGTGTTGGCCAGCGGCTGGCCCTCAGCGTCGACGACGACGCCGCGGAGCTTCTCCCGAGGGTCGAGGGTCACGGTCTGCACACCGCCGTTGACGACCTCGCGTTTGGACTGGAAGAAGCTGCGAAAGCCGCTCTGGGGCGGGGTGACGACGGTCAGGCGGTAGTCCTGATCCGCATAGGCCAGAAGCGGCAAGACGACCTTGCCGTCATCGTCGGTGGTCGCCGTGCGGCGGTAGGTCGCCGTGCAGGACTCGAAGATCTCCGGGACCTTTGGCACGGCCAGATCGATCTCGTAGGTCACCTGGGCCCCGACGACCGGCGTCTTCTCACCACCGAGCACCTTCAACGTACGCACGACCTGCGTTTGAAAGGCCGGCATGCGGAACGCATCGGGGAGCTCGATCTTGGTCTGCTCGCTCTGTAGCAGACCGAGCAACGCCTTCTTGCACGAGAGCGTCGGCACCGCGCTGGGGTCGTGTTGCCCGTGGGTCATCGCCCTGTTGGCTCCGGCGCTCGCCGGCTCGACCACCATGGTGTAGTTGCGCACGCCGAAGGGGATCCGCACGGAGAACTCGCCCGCGCAGCTTGCGGAGTCTTTGCACTTACATGCCTTGGCCCCTCGCTCGCTACAGGTGATGGCGGGCGTCGACCGCAGCCAGCCGCCCTCGTGATAGGCGCGGACCTGAACAGAGAAGGGCAGAGGCTTGCCCGCCGCGTCGACCACCTTGCCCACGACCTCGACCGACCGATCTTTGCCATCGAGCACGACGTCCTTTTTCGCGTGGTCGTCCATCTGCAAGCCGCTCTCGAGCGCGGGCGGAAGGCTGAGGTCATAAGGCGACTTGGGCGAGACGAAGAGCGAGTACTCATAGCCCTTGGTCAGCCAGAGCACGTAGTCGTGGACCTTCCGCGCCTTGTCGGGGGTCGAGGTCTCGAAGAGGATCCTTTGCCGGCCTGGGATCTGCGAGGGGCGCCAGACCCGTACACGAGCTGGCAGCGGGGCGGTAGCGTCAGAGGCGTGGACGATGCCCTGGAGCGAGACGGCGGTCTCGAGCTGGAGCTCAGCTGTGCCCTGGATGAACTCCTGCCGGACCCAGCCCTGGTTGTTGGTGGGGGGGAGCACCTCGAGCGCGAGCGCAGTGCTGGACACCTGGGGCATACAACGCCCGGCCTCTATTGCGCAAACGTCGCCGTCGGAGCAGTCGCCATCGCTGAGGCACTCACGTCCAGGGTCGGTGGCGCAGGCCGCGAGGAGCAGCATCGTGGCGATCAGAATCAGAGTTGTCGATGGTTTCATGGCTTGATTCGAGCGAGCTAAATGAAGCGCTGTATAGGTCTTGATTCTTTCGCCCCTAAAAGGGCAGATGTCGGTCATCCTCCCCCCGGGAGCTCGTCGCAGGTAAAGCGCCACGAGACGTGATCTCGAGCGCCTCCCGGGTTGACCGTCCGACCGCTGGCGAAGCCCGAATCGCTGACGTAGAGCTCTAGCAGCTGGGGGGTGTCGTTCTTTTCTGGGCAGATGTTCTGCAGCGAGCGCAGGACCTGCCGGTTGGGTTGCACCGTCGGCTCCGTGAGCGGAAGGCTGACGCTATAATCGGTGTTCACGAAGAAGCGCAGGGAGATCAGGCCTGGGTCGGGGTCGACCACCTCGATTTCGAAGTCTTGAAAGGTGTCGGTGATCGAGATTGGGGCCAGCCCAAGAGGCGGTCGAATGACCACCAGCTTGGGTAGCTTGTTCTCCTTCGACTCGAAGGGACCAGCCGGCGGTACGAAACAACCGGATGCGGTGAGCGGAAGCATCGCGACGGTTAAAAGCAGGAATCGCGCCAACGATGAGCAATCTTTGTAAGCGTTAGAGATCATTTAGCTCCAGCCCAAAGAGCCCGGCATGGGGTCGCAACGAGCCGTGACAGCAGTGTCAGCGACATGACATAGGAGATGTATGGTATCGTACAAGGCTGAGTTCTCACCGTTCTTCCCTCAGCGATCTTACTGCCCTTTGCTCCTCAGCTCCTCTTCGCGCTCGAGGTGACGAAAGATTGTCCGGGGATCGACGCCAAGGTCACGGGCGGTCTTGGTCCTGTTTCCGTTGTTTCGTGCCAGCACGTCGTTAATGTACTGGCGCTGAAAGTCTTCTTTCGCCTGAGAGAGCGGCTTGATCGCCGGCAGGGTGTCGGCGTCGAGGTCGAGGTCATCTGGCGAGAGCAGCGGCTTGTCAGCGAGCACTACGGCCTTCTTCAGATGGTTTTCGAGCTGTCGGATGTTGCCCGGCCAGTTGTATTTGCGCAGGGCGATCGCCGCGTTGGGTGAAAAGCCCCGGACCTTGCTCGTGAACTCTTCGGCGTATTTGTTGAGGAAGTACTTGGCGATCACCATCACATCCTCCCCGCGGTCGCGCAGCGGAGGGAGCAGGATGTTCACCACGTTGAGCCGATAGAACAGGTCCTCGCGAAACTCGCTCTGCTTGATGGCTTGCTCGAGGTCGCGGTTGGTCGCGGCGAGGATCCGGATGTCCACAGGCTCGGGCCGCGTGCCGCCAACCCGCATCACGATCTTCTCTTGCAAGGCGCGCAGCAGCTTCACCTGCAGCGGCATCGGCAGCTCGCCGACCTCGTCGAGAAAGAGCGTCCCGCCGTCCGCCGCGTGGAACTTGCCGCGCTTGTTGGCCACCGCGCCGGTGAACGCGCCCTTGACGTGCCCGAAGAGCTCGCTCTCGAGGAGGTTTTCGGGGATCGCGCCGCAGTTGATGGTGATGAAGGGGCCCTTTTCACGGGAGGAGCGCTCGTGGATCTCTTTGGCGATCAGCTCCTTGCCCGTGCCGGTCTCGCCGGTGATCAGCACGCTGATGTCGGTGGTGGCGACCTTCTCGACCTTGCGGAAGACGTCCATCATCGCCGGGCAGGACCCGATGATTCGGCCGAAGCGCATCGCCTCCAGCTTCTCGGCGAGGTTCTGTTTGCCGACCTTCAGCTCGTCGATCAGCAGCGCGTTCTTGATGATCAGCGAGGCCTGCGCGGCGAAGATCGTCAGGACCTCGAGGGTCTGCTCCTCGAAGAGCTCGACGATGTTGTCGTTGCCAACGTAGATCAGGCCGATCACCGTGTCCTTGTCCATCAAGGGCACGCACATCACGCTGACCACGTTCAGCTTCATGATCGACAGCGAGTTGGCGAACTCGTCGTGGTGCAGGGCGTCGCTGACGATCAGCGGCTTCTTGGTCCTTAGCACCTTGGCCACGATCGAGTCGGAGAGCTGGTCGACGGCGTCGTCGATGTTCTCGTGACGCAGGTTGCGCGCCACGCGGATCCGCGGATCGTTGTCGTGAAAGAGGATCAGAAAGCCCTTGTCGGCGTTGGTCACGGTGATCACCGCGTCCATCATCGACTCGAGGAGCGCCGGCAGCTCGTAGCTGCCGAGGAGGCGTCCGGAGAAGTCGAAGAGCATTCGATAAGGCGAGATGTCCACCGCCGTGCCCGAGGCCTCGGCGTGGTGCACGGGCTCGTCGTAGAGCGAGAAGACCATCGTGCTCTCGCCGAGCTTCACCTCGTCCTGATGGGAGAGGTCGTGTTTCTTCCGGCGCTTACCGTTGATGAAGATCTTATTGTCTCGCTCGATGGGCGCGAGGTGGAAGACCTGCCCGTCGAAGTGGATATGGCAGTGGCTCCGGGCGATCGCGGGATCGGGGATTGCGATGTCGCAGTCGTCGGAGCGACCGATGGAGGTGACCTTCTTATAAAGGTGGTGGACCACCAAATCTCCAGCGGGCGAGGTCACGCGTAGGGTAGGCATACTGGGTTTACACTCCTAAAAGGTGACACGGACACCCATCCCCGCGGAGCCGACGCCGAGGGATGGCGTGATGGAGAGACTGAGCTTGCGCTTGCGACGCCGCTCGACGATCTTGACCGGCTCATAATAGACAAGCGCGTCGATCACGCCGTACATCGCCAGCGCGGCGAAGGCGCCGGCGGTGGTCAGCTGCGTTATCTGCAGCGCCTTGGGGATGCGGTCGTCTTTGACCTCATGAGGTCGTGGGTAGGCCAGCCGAAAGCCGATATTGGCCCCGATCGAGGTCGCGGCGAGAGCCGCCTGGCTGATCAGGAGCAGCCACCCCTTCAGCTTATGGCCGTTTTGGAACTGCCCGGCCCCGAAGGGGATGAAGTTGAGGGCGTAGCTGCGATGGACCACGGTGCGCTCGATCACCGTCGCGCCGCGCTTGGCGAGCTCGCGCAGCTGCCGCAGCTCCTCCTCGCGACGCTTCTGCTCTTCGATCTCGTGTCTCCGCGCCTCCGCTTGAGCCTGCTCAATCTTGCGCAGCATCGCCGTGTTGCGCCGCTTGTAGCCGCGAAAGACGCGCACGGCCGCTGGCGGATCGACTGCCGGGTCGAGGTCGAACTTGGGGTCTTCGGCGAGGATCGCGCCAAAGGAGCTCTCAGCGGCGGGGATGTCTTTTTCGAAGACGTAGCTGATCGCGAGCAGCTTATAGGCTGAAAGCAGCCGCGACCTGGAGTTGATCTGGGTCTTGGGCACCACCAGCGGCCGCAGGAGCACGATCACGCGCTTGTACTGCCCACGGGAGTACGCCTGCTCGGCCGCCCTGTAGGCGCGATCGACGACGGGATCGGTGGGGCTCTTCAGCGCGTCCGAGGGGACCTGCGCGCGCAGCGATCCAGCTGAAAGCAAGAGCGAGGCGAGCAGCGTCGAGATAAAGACGGCTAGGCGTGTGGTCACTTCGCCCTCTGCAGGATCACCGTGACCCGCTTGCTGGCGTTGGCTCGCACGGGGATCTTGCGGCTGACCGCCGCATAGCCCGGCGCCGTGACCTTGACGTCCACGTTGATGCGTCCATCGAGGGAGCTTTGAGGGATCGGCACAGAGACGCTGCGCCCAGCCGTGGCCACGACCTTCCCGACCGCGATCGCGGCCTTGACCCTGGCGGGCTCGATCAACACCTTCAGCCGGGCTGGCTTCCAAGCCAGGCGTACCCGCAGCTGCTTGGGGCTTGCGTCAGCGGCGAGGCGCACGACCTTGTCGAAGCAGCAGTGCTCGTTGCGGAAGGTCAACACCTGGGCGCCGGGGGGGATGGTGATCCGCCGCAGATCCGGCCCATAGTCACCGAGCTTCTTGCCGCCGAGGAAGATCGTCACCGCCTTTGGATGCGGCAGGACCTCGACGAGCCGCTTGATCAGCCGCGACGGCTTGGTCCGAACGATCTTCTGAACCCCCCCTCTGACGACACGCGGCCGCTTGCGTGCCCATGTGAGATGATCGGCGCGACGGTCAGCGGCCTGGACGTCGGCGGGCTGCGCGTCAGCGGCGTGAAGGTCTGCGCGACCCTGGTCGGCGCGACCCTGGAGGTCTCGGCGAGCATCGAGAGGTGTCGGCGCGCGGCGGGAATCAGCGCTCAGCGCACGTTCGACGCCGCCGTCAGCGATCGTGGCGCCAGCGGGCGAGTCGGGCCAGAACAAGGCTGCGGCCCAGCTGCCGGCGCCGAGAGCTCCAAACAGCAACAGCACAACAATCGTGCGGCCGATGCGCCGCTGCCGAGAGAGGTGCTCGAGCAGCTCGAGGACCTCACCGTTGCGCGGATCCGTACAGAGCACGCGGTCGAAGAAAGAGAGGGCCTGGGCCTTGTCGCCGCGCTCGAGGGCCTGCTTCCCGCGAGCTGTCAGCGCCGAGACGACGCGCTCTTGTAGCGTCCTGCTATAGCTCGCGGTGTCGGCGAAGTAGACGCCGAGCTCTTTCCGGGGACGTGTGATCTCGACGTCGGAGAGAAAGGCGAGCAGGTCTTCGCGTAGCTCGGCGACGGTCTGGTAGCGCTCGTCCGGATCGTGAGCCAGCGCTTTGCGCACGATCCGCCCCATCTTGGCGTCGACCACCGGGTTGGCGACCTGCGGCGTCACGTAGTTGCCGTCGGCGATCCGCTTGAGCACCTCATGCGGGTTTCGCCCCTTGAAGGGCATCTCACCGGTGGCCAGCTGGTAGAGCAGGGTGCCCATGCTGAACACGTCGGAGCGGAAGTCGAGAGGGCGCCCCTTGACCAGCTCGGGCGCCATATACGCCGGCGAACCGAGCAGCTGGCCGGTGACCGTGAGCTTCTGCACGTCGATGATCTGGGCGATGCCGAAGTCGGTCAGCTTTACCCGGCCATCGCGGCGGATCATGATGTTTTCAGGCTTGATGTCGCGGTGGATGATCCCGAAGCTGTGGGCGTGCTCGAGCGCGTTGGCGACCTCGTGGACGATCATCGCGGCGATCTCCGGATGCGAGATCGGCGAGCGGTTGAGGAAAGCCTTCAGCGTCTTGCCGTGGATGAACTCGGTGACGATGAAGCTCTCTTTGGAGTTGAGGCCCGAGTAATCGTAGATCTCGAGGATGTTGTCGTGGCGTAGCTTCGCCACGGCGTGCGCCTCGCGTTGGAAGCGCTGCTTCGACTCCTCTTCTTTGGCTAGGTGCGGATGGAGGATCTTGACCGCGACCTCTCGCTGCAGCGAGGTGTCGAAGCCTCGATAGACGACGGCCATTCCGCCTTGGCCAACCTCCTCGATCAGCTTGTACTTCTCGAGCTGCCGGCCATCATTCTCATCGCGAGCGGGGTCCGCCTCTCCTGACACACGCGCGCCGTCAGGGGGGGTCTCGGCAGACCTCCGCTGCGAACTGACACGAATGTCAGAGATGGTATCGCTCATGCGTTAGCTTTGCGGTCGACAACAAACCGCGCAAGGCCAATAGTCTAGGTTGGATGGAAGCTCTCAAGCAAGCGTGAAGCGCCCAAGGTGTGACGTAGAGTTCAGACGTCCGCGGCCGAATCGCCCCCCCACAATTCCTGCAGGATCGGCAGCGCCTCTTGCATCAACCGCAGGTCGGGAGCGAGCTGCCTCGCCACCCCCTCGACCACGGCGATGGAGAGGGCGACCATCGTGAACGAGGGATCGAAGTCGGCCCATTGGCGGCGCACCAACGAGAGGGCGTCGAGGAGCAGGCGGCCGACCTGGATCTCGCCCAGCGCTACATCCCCATAGCGTTCCAGCAGCTCGACCACGTCGCGTCGAAGCCGCTCTCGATCCCGCGGCTCTTGACCATGAAAGCCGACCTCGGCGATCCGCGCGCAGGCGGCGTCGACGTCGCGCTGGACCCAGGCCAGGCAGAGCCCGATCAGCGCCTGTCTATGTTCTGGCGTGACCTCGGCGGTGAGGCCGAGGTCGAAGAGCACGAGCTGGTCGCCGCGCACCCGCAGGTTGCCGGGATGCAGGTCGGCGTGGACGAAGCCATGCTCGAAGACCATCCGCAGGATCATCGCGTAGCCGCGGCGGGCGAGCATCGCGCGCTCGACGATCGAGGTCTCAGCGGTGTCTGTCTCGAGCACGCCGTGGCCCTCGACGTACTCCATGCAGAGCACCCGCCGGGTGCAGAACTCGTCGACGAGGGTCGGGAACGTGATGTGTTCGTCGGCCGCGAAGTTTTCGGCGAAGCGGCGGTTGTTTCGTGCCTCGAGGCGTAGATCGAGCTGACGCCAGATCGCGTGGGCGAACTCCTCGAGCACACAGACCGGGTTGAGCGACGAAAAGGGCGGGAGGATGGCCAGCACGTGAGCCCAGGTGCGCATGACGCGCAGGTCGATGTCGACCAGCTCTTCGATCTGCGGCCGCAGCACCTTCACGGCGACCTCGCGCCCGTCCGAGCTCGAGCCATCGTCCCCCGGAGGTGAACGGAGCGTCGCCTTATGCACCTGCGCCACGCTCGCGGAGGCCACGGGGTAGGGGTCGAACTGCTCGAAGAGCCGCTCTGGCGGCTCACCCAGCTCCTCGATGATCGTCTCTCGCGCCAGCCGATAGGGAAACGCCCCGACCTGGTCATGAAGCTTGGAGAGCTCCTCGCGGGCCGGATCCGAGAGGATGTCGGCTCGGGTCGCCAGCACCTGGGCGAGCTTCACAAAGGTCGCCCCGAGGCGACGGCAGAGGCGGGCGAGGGCGGATCCAAAGAGCGCCTGCCGCCGCGCGACCGGCGCGCGGGTGATGCGCAGGGCGATCCAGCGAAAGAGAAGGGCGAGGAGGTGCCCCGTGATCAGCAGCGAGATAGTCAACGAGCGTCGGATCAGCCGCATGAAAGAACTCTACCGTTGGATCCTCGTTAAGGCATGCCCTGGCGGGCGTGATGTGTGCTCTTTCTACGCTCAGCCCTCGCCGAAGTGCTTCACGCCGGGTTTGGCCCAAGAGCGGGACCAGACGAGCCGCAAGGTGGGCTGTCTTGGTGGGTTGACAGAACCAGCGGTTCGGACTAGTTAGGGCGCTGCGCCAATGGCGGGTGTCCCGCTCAGAGTGCAGGCACGTAGCTCAGTGGGAGAGCACTACCTTGACACGGTAGGGGTCGGCGGTTCAATCCCGCCCGTGCCTATCCCCCCGTTACTTGCGATGAAACTCCCCTGCGCGTCATGCGTGCGGGTGCGAGAAACGACCGCCATCGCCGGTCATCCAGCCCATGGAGCCCTGCCATGATCCCCAATGAGATGAGCGACCTCGAGAAGCTGCGCCACAGCGCCGCCCACGTGATGGCCGACGCCGTCAAGCGTGTCTTCCCTGAGGCGAAGATCACCATCGGCCCGCCGATCGAGAACGGCTTCTACTACGACTTCGACGTGCCGCAACCCTTCACCGACGAGGACCTCGAGACGATCGAGGCCGAGATGAAGACGATCATCGGAGGAAAGCATCCCTTCGAGATGGAGGAGATCGAGCGCGACGCGGCGCGCGAGCTCTTCGCGTCGAAAAACGAAGACTACAAGCTCGAGATCCTCGATGGGATCCCCTCGGGGGAGCAGGTCAGCGTCTGTCGCCATGGCGAGTTCGTGGACCTCTGCCGCGGCGGCCACATCGAGCACACGGGGCAGATCAAGGCCTTCAAGCTCACCGGCGTGGCTGGCGCCTACTGGCGCGGCGATGAGAACAACAAGATGCTGCAGCGGATCTATGGCACCGCGTTTCCGGACCGCAAGCAGCTCCGTGCTTACCTCAACATGCTCGAGGAGGCCAAGAAGCGCGATCACCGACGCCTCGGCAAGGAGCTCGATCTCTTCTCCTTTTCGGAGACCATCGGCGCAGGCCTGGTGCTCTGGCATCCCAAAGGCGCGCTGATTCGCCACCAGATCGAGACCTACTGGCGCGAGCAGCACCTCGCGAACGGCTACCAGCTGCTCTACACCCCGCACATCGCCAAAGACGAGCTGTGGAAGCAGAGCGGTCACCTCGGTTACTACAACGACAACATGTACTCGGGGATGGAGATCGACGGGCAGGAGTACCTGGCCAAGCCGATGAACTGCCCCTACCACGTGATGGTCTACAAGAGTGGGCTGCGCTCCTATCGCGACTTCCCGATGCGCTGGGCCGAGCTCGGCACGGTCTATCGCTACGAGCGCACCGGCGTGCTCCACGGGCTCTTCCGCGTCCGCGGCTTCACCCAGGATGACGCCCACCTGATCGTTCGCCGCGACCAGCTCAAGGAAGAAGTCGACCGCGTCGTCTCCTTCTGTCTCGATATATTGCGAGCGTTTGGCTTTGAAGAGTTCGAGCTTTACTTGAGCACCCGTCCGGCGAAATTCGTAGGCTCCGAGGAGCAATGGGACGAGGCCGAGGCGATCCTCAAGACCTCCCTCGAGCAGAGCGGCCAGCCCTGGCGAATCGACGAGGGCGGGGGCGTGTTCTACGGCCCGAAGATCGACCTCAAGATCCAAGACAGTCTCGGACGGCGCTGGCAGTGCTCCACCGTGCAAGTGGATTTTCAGCTCCCCGAGCGCTTCGACATGAGCTATGTCGGCGAGGATGGCAAGCGCGACCACCGGCCGATCATGGTCCACCGCGCGCTGCTGGGCTCGATCGAGCGCTTCTTCGGCATCCTCGTCGAGCACTACGGTGGGGACTTCCCGCTCTGGCTCGCGCCGGTGCAGGCGGTGGTGGCCAACGTCACCGACGCCCAGGCCGAGTACGCCGAGCAGGTGCGGGATCAGCTCCGCGCCGCCGGGTTCCGCGTCGAGGCCGACCTAAGAAACGAGAAGCTGGGCGCCAAGATCCGCGAGGCGCAGCTAGCCAAGGTCCCGTATACGCTCGTGGTTGGCGACAAGGAGAAGGATCAGGGGATGGTCGCCCCGCGGCCGCGCAAGGGCAAACCCCTCGGCGCTGTCACGGTCCAAGAATTCGTTGACAAAATGCGGCGCGACGTGCAAGTTCCGACGGCTTCTACGCCCAAGGCGGGTAAGGAGCGGTCCTAGCTAAGGCTCCGGAGTAGGCAAATGCCCAAGATGAAATCGAATAGCGGTGCGAAGAAGCGCTTTCGCTTCACGGGTACCGGCAAGGTCAAATACAAGAAGGCCTTCAAGAACCACATCCTGACCAAGAAGCGCACCAAGGTGAAGCGGAAGATGCGCAAGGGCGGGATCATGGCCAAGGCCGACGCCGAGCAGATCAAGAAGCTTCTTCCTACGGGTCGTCCGTAGTTATCCGAGCTTAGAGAAGAGAGGAGCGACCCGATGCCCCGAGCAAAACGCGGTGTCAAGTCCCGTCGCCGTCGCAACAAGATCATGAAGGCCGCCAAGGGCTTCGTCGGCGCTCGCCGCCGGCTCTATCGCCCCGCGGTGATGACCGTCAAGCGCGGCTGGAAGTACCAATATCGCGATCGTCGCAACCGCAAGCGTGAGTTCCGCCGGCTCTGGATCGTGCGGATCAACGCAGCTGCGAGGGCCTGTGGCACGACCTACAGCCGGCTGATGGGCTGGATGAAGAAGGCCGAGGTCGAGCTGGACCGCAAGGTCCTGGCCGATCTCGCCGTGCATGACCTGGCTGCCTTCGAGCAGGTCGTTCAAGAGGTTCGCCCGTAGGGGGGATTCCGCCCTTCGCCCGTCGTTTTCGTCTGAGCCCCGTGTTTCGCGCGGAGCGACCTTCTCTCCATACTGCCGAGATCAATTGACAAACTGTGAATCGGCGAGGTACACCTTGGAGCGCATCATGAAAGCTACGCAAAGAGAGGGGTCGATGACCAAGGCGGATATCATCGAGAGCGTCTACGAGAAGGTAGGTGGCTTTTCCAAAAAGGAAGCTGCCGAGATCGTGGAGACCGTCTTCGACACGATCAAAGAGACGCTCGCCCTTGGCGAGAAGATCAAGATCTCCGGCTTTGGCAACTTCGTCGTCCGCGACAAGAAGGCTCGTGTGGGCCGCAACCCACAGACGGGTGAGGAGATCACGATCAGCGCCCGGCGCGTCCTGACCTTCAAGCCGAGCCAGGTGCTGAAAAACGCGCTCAACGGCGAAGAGACGCCGGCCGACTACGTCGAGCCCGACAACGACTAGCCGCCAAAAGGGGCTCGCCTCCGCTCGTCGGCAGTGCGCCGAGCTCCCCTCAGCCCTGAACGCGCCCCGGACGCGAACTCCGGGTGTGCGCTCGCCTTGATCGTGGAACCTCGTGTGACCTCGATTGTGAAACGTGCCGGTGGCCGAACAGAGCGAAAACCACCCAGCGACGATCCAGATCCCCGACAAGCTACACTTCAAGATCGGCGAAGTGAGCGCGATCACGGGCGTCAAGCCGCACGTGCTGCGCTACTGGGAGACTGAGTTCTCCGCGCTGAGGCCGCAGAAGACGGCGAGCAAGCAGCGGCTCTACCGCCGCCGAGACGTCGAGCTGCTGCTGTTGATCAAGCGGCTGCTCTATCGAGAGGGTTTCACCATCGCCGGCGCCAACAAGCGCCTCCGTGAGCTCTCCCGCTCAAAGCGCGCTGCCGAGCCTGCGGAGACCCAAGAGGTCCTCGCTCACCTCGAGGCTGCCGTCGAGGAGCTCCTCGAGCTCGTCGATGAAGACTGACGAACACCTGCGTTTCTGACGCCTCTGTGGCTTGACAGCTCCCCAGGGCCAGACTAGAAAGGGCGTCGCTCGCATCCCTGGCGGGGCGTAGCGCAGCCTGGTTAGCGCACTTGACTGGGGGTCAAGGAGTCGCTGGTTCGAATCCAGTCGCCCCGACCAAACGGCGCCGGTAACCCGGCGCCGTTTCTCTTTGGGCTCATATCAACTACATTGCCGGCGATGACAAAACGCGACAAGCGCCCGCTGCTTCTCTTGACCAACGACGACGGGATTGAGGCGCAAGGGCTGAAGATCATGGAGCGCGCGCTGCGCAAGCTCGGACGCGTGATCGTCTGTGCGCCAGCGACGCAACAGAGCGCCGTGGGTCATGGGATCACCCTGGGTACGCCGCTACGCGTGTACGACCGCGGCGAAGACCGCTACGCCGTCACCGGCCGTCCAGCGGACACCGTCTTTTTAGGGCTGGGGCAGCTCTGCCCTCGAACACCGGACCTCGTCGTCTCGGGGATCAACCACGGGCCAAACCTCGGGGTCGACGTCCTCTATTCGGGCACGGTGGCCGCTGCGATGGAGGGGGCCACGCGAGACATCCCAGCGATCGCGTCCTCGCAGATGTTGCCCAAGATAGAGATCCCAGGGGTCGCGCCAGAGCCCCGAGGAGAAACGCGAGAATACATCTCGCCCTGGCATGCGCCGGAGGTGCCGCTCTTCGAGCTGGACTCGCTCTTCGAGCGCGCCGCTCACTTCACCACCGAGGTGGCCCGAGCGCTGCTCGCCCGGCCGCTGCCGCCCGGGATGGTGCTCAACCTCAACGCGCCAGCGACGCTCGACGCCAAGGGCTACCAATGGACTCGCCTCGGGCGCCAGCTCTACCAGCCCAACGCGGTGAAGCGTCACGATCCCCGCGGGATCCCCTACTACTGGATCGACGGCCAGATCGTGCGGCGCAGGCCAACACCGGGGACCGACATCGCCGCGGTGCTCGGCGGCAGCTTCTCGATGACGGCGCTGACCCTCGACTGGACAGCGCCGACGCCCAAAGAGGGGCTCGAGGTCGGTGGCTTCGAGCTGGAAGCCGAAAAGAGCGCCTCTTGAACCCGGAGGTCGCTCGCCAACGAATGGTCGACGACCAGCTCCGTCGCCGTGGGATCGGCGACGAGCGTGTCCTCGCGGCGATGGCCGCGGTGGAGCGTCATCGCTTCGTCGACGTCGGCGCGGCTGCCTACGGTGATCATCCGTTGCCGATCGGTCATGGCCAGACGATCTCGCAGCCCTATGTGGTCGCCTTGATGTGTGAGCTGGCGGCGCCGCGAGGAGGCGAGGGGAGGGTGCTCGAGGTCGGAGCCGGCTGCGGCTACCAGACCGCCGTGCTGGCCCGGCTCTTCGCGAGCGTCTGGGCGTTGGAGCTGATCTCCGAGCTGGCCGAGCGGGCGAGGGAGACGCTGGCCGAGCTCGCCGTAGATAACGTCGTGCTGCGCGACGGAGATGGCAGTGATGGCTGGGCCGAGGAGGCGCCCTTCGACGCGGTGGTCGTCGCCGCCGGGGCTCGTCGGGTGCCGCCGGCTCTGTTAGCGCAGCTCGCCGAAGGCGGCCGACTGGTGATCCCCGTCGGCCCGCGAGACCTGCAGACGCTGCAGGTGCACCGGCGCGAAGAGGGAGAGATTGTGAGCGAGGAGCATACGGCGTGTCGTTTCGTCGAGCTGCGAGGAGATCACGGATGGCCTTGAACCGCTCTTGTTGGTGTGTCTCGAGCGCTGCCCTGCTGTCTTCTTGGTGTGTCTCGAGCGCTGTCCTGCTGTCGGCGTTATTCGTGGCGCCAACGCTGGGCTGCAACCCGAGCACGCAGATCGCCAAGCCCAAGGCGCCCACACGCCCACTGCCCGGCAGCTGGCATCGCGTGGCGGCGGCCGACACCGTCGAGGGCATCGCCACGCGTTACGGCGCGCGCCTACAAGACGTCGAGGAGATCAACGGCGTCGACCGCCACGACAAACTCAAGGTCGGGCGAATGCTCTTCGTCCCGCGCCCGCCTGGCGCTGAGCCGCGTCCCAAGAGCGCGACGCCGCCGGCGAGCAAGAGCGAGAAGCTGCGCTGGCCCGTCGTCGGGGGCACGCTGACGTCGACCTTCGGCCGACGCGGCAAACGGGCCCATGAGGGCATCGACATCGGCGCCAAGGAGGGAACGCCGGTGCTCGCCGCCGCCGCCGGGGTGGTCATCTATTCCGGATCCGGGATCAAGGGCTACGGCAACCTCGTGATCGTGCGACACCCCAACGGCCTGGTCACCGTCTACGCTCACAACAAGCGTAACCTCGCCCGCGATGGACAGAAGGTCAGGGCGGGGGAGTCCATCGCCGAGGTCGGCTCGAGCGGGCGCTCCACTGGGCCGCATTTGCACTTCGAGGTGCGCATCGGCGATAAGCCCGTCGACCCCCTCGAGCACGTCGAGTTGCCGTAGCGTCCCCTCAGGCCAGGCAAGCGCTCCACAGCGAGCTGGAAAGAAGGTCCTCGAGCACGTCGAGTTGCCGTAGCGTCCCCTCAGTCGGCGTAGTGCAAGAGCGAGAACACGGGCGTCGGCGCGAGCTTCTCTCTGCCTTTCAGGAAGTCGAGCTCGATCACGAAGGCGAGCTCATGGACCTCCGCGCCTTGCTTCTGCACCAGCTCGATCGCAGCGGCCGCCGTGCCGCCGGTGGCGAGGAGATCGTCGATCACTACGGCGTTGCCGCCCTGCTTCAGCTCGCCCCGGTGGATCTGCAACGTCGCGCTGCCGTATTCGAGCTCGTAGGAGACCTCCTCGGTGTCGGCGGGGAGCTTGCCTGGCTTGCGCAGGATGTTCAGCGGCAGGCCCAGGGCGTAGGCCAAGGGCGCGCCGAAGATGAAGCCCCGTGACTCGATCGCGACCACGTGGTCGAGCTCTTGCGCTCTGTAGCGCTCGATCAGCAGCTCAGTGATCGCCTTGAAGGCCGTGGCGTCAGAAAGCGCGGTGGTGATGTCGTAAAAGAAGATCCCGGGCTTGGGGAAGTCGGGCACTTCGCGGATCACGGAACGGATCTGGTCGATTCTTGGGTCCATCGCTTCAGTGCTCCTAAGAGCACCCCCACAGTCCTTCCCGTCGCCGCGCAGAGCACTGCCGGCCCGCTTTCTAGGCCTCAGAGCGTTCGCCAAGCCACCCGTATGGCTGATGTCTTCGGCTACGAAATCGGCTCGGCACCTCAGCACTCGGCCCGGCCCCGAATGTGTGGGGACGCTCCAAAATCAATCAAGATCGGTTTATACCACGAGGCGGCCAGCGCGTTGCGCGGAGCCCACGAAAGTCGCGACAGAGCTCGAGGGCGAAGCGGCGCACCACGTGACCGCCGCGCCGGATCACGACGTGATCGAGGGTGCGCGTCTCGGCGCAGCGGTAGAGCGTCGCCGCCGGGAAGGGGAAGCGCTCATCGAGCACGTAGATTAGGTCGAGGCCGCGCCGCTGCGAGCCATCGCCGCCGGGCAGGAGATCGAATTGGTCGGCGCGCGGGGACGGGCAGAGCACCTCCAAGCTGCTGTCCCGCGCCGCATAGCGCAGCTGGCTGCAGCTCGTGTAGTGGCAACCTGCGGCGCTGACCATCGCATGGGGACGCCGGCGAAGCGCCCGCTCGCGGGCTCGCCTCACCGCCGCAGCGACCGTCGGCCAGCCATAGAGCTCGTTGGCCAGGTCATAACGAGGCACGTAGCTCGCCGGCATCAACCGCACACCGAGGTCCGAGGCGACATGAGCGTTGAAGGCGATGAAGGTGATCGCGGCCAGCGCGATCGCGGCCCAGCTGAAGCCGCGCAAGCGTCGCGAGACCGGCCAGCGCGCGAGCAGCCAGGGAGCGAGGGCCAAGAGCAGCGGCAGATAGCCCGCCGCGGGCCAATGCGGCTCGGCGTTGGGGACAATCAGGATCAGCAGATAGGCAGCGGTCAGCAGGGGGAGCGCGCTCCAGAGCAAGAGCCGCTCATCCACACTATCTCCGTCTGCATCATCTCGGCGTCTGCGCCAGAGCGAGACAGCGACGGTCCACAACGCCACCACGGTGATCGGGCCCGCGTAGGCCAGCTGGCCGCCGATGAGCTTGCCGAGGTTGGCGAGGGAGGGCCCGACCGCCGACGAATGGCGCCCGATGAGGTGATACGAGACCGTTACAAAATCGTGATGGACGTTCCACCAGAGCACGGGCGCTGCGCCTATCCAAAAGGCCAGAAATGCTAAGAGAACGGCCAAGAGACGCCGTTTCGCCCGGAGGGCAACGACGAAGGCGGCGATCAGCAGGAAGGCTCCGAAGAGCTTGGCGCAGGTCGCCACACCCGCGGCCAAGGCTGCCAAGGTCAACCATGTCATGCTCGATGGTTTCTTTTGCTGCGCGCGAACGAGCGCTGCAAGACAGAGCATCGTCGCGAGCAGGAGGGGGCCGTCGGGGTTGGCCGCCGCGCCGGCGATGATGAACATCGGCAGAGAGCAGAGCGCGGCCACGGCGACGAAGCCAGCGCGCCAGCGATACCGCGCTGACAGCCGCGCTGCTGTCCAGCCTACGAGCCCCATGGTCAGGGCAGACTGGGCGACGAAGAGCGCGCGCACGCCGAAGGTGCCGTCGCCGAAGACCGCCGTCGAGGCGGCGATGGTCCAGGCCACCAGCGGGCCGTGGTCGAAGTAGCTCCAGTCGAGGTGTTGAGCCCAGACCCAATAGTAGGCTTCGACGTCACCGAGCCCGACGCTCGCCGCCAGCACGAGGCGGCTCAGGGTGAGCAGGCCGATTAGCGCAAAGGCAGCCCAGCGCCAGCGCCGAGCGGAGAGCACCGGCGATGCTGCGTGTTCTGGCAAATGCCCCCGAGAGGACTCGAACCTCTGGCCTACGGTTTAGGAAACCGCCGCTCTATCCACCTGAGCTACGGGGGCCCACGGCTCTAGCCGCATCGGCGTGAGTAGCCGGAGACAGCGGCCGGGTCAACCCCTCGGTGGTTTATCCCGACATCGTAGCGTCTGATAATATGCCTTATGTAAACTTGATGTGCGCGTGCTTTTTCCCCGCTCGCGCCCCGCAACGCCAGATCTTCGCCCCGCAAATAGAGAAGCGGCCAGTTTTTTTGCCCTTCTCCCTCGCCCCGGCGATGCTTCCTTTCATGCACTCATACCTCGAAGGCCCCTACCGACCACGGTCTCGACCGAGGCGTCAGGTGCAGCCGTTTTCCCCGGTCGGCGTCGGCGCGCTCGTCGTTGGGCTCGTGCTCATGGCTTTGTTGATGAAGTTGCTCGTATAATACCCGCGCTATGGGATACGCTGCAGGCCGCAATCCGACGCCAGCTCAGTTGAAGAAGCTGCTGCGCATCTTCTCGGAGGACTTGCGCAAAAACCCTGGCGATCTGCTCCTGCGCCTCAAGCTCGCGGAGGTGCTCCGCTTGCTCGGCCGCTTCGATGAGGCCGTCTCGCTCTACGGGAGCGTCGCCTGGTCGTATGCGGTCGCCGGCAACCTCGTGCAGGCGATCATGCTCTGCAAGCTTATCCTCGAGCTCAAGCCCAAGCATCAAGAGACGCAGCAGATGCTGGCCAAGCTCTACGCCAGCAAACGGATCCGCGAAGAGAAGCAGTCGGTGCCCGTGGTCAACGTCGACGGGCGCTGGGTCGCCGACCCACGACGAAGCGGTGCATCGCCTCAGCTAGCTTCGGCCGTCCGACGACAAGCGCAGCCGAGGTCCGCGCCTGACGAGCCCAGCAGCGACGCGCTGATCCGCCCACCGTCGATGAGCGGCGTGGGCGCCACCCTCGCCGCGCAGGCAGCCAAGGCGCGGGCCGACGCGCGACGCGAAGCTGCGCTGCGCTCACGAGCGGCGCTCAGCGGCCCCTACGGCGCCGCGAAGACCCCTGGAGGGCGTTCTGTCGATCAGGTCACCGAGGTCGAATCCGCCCAGGAGATCGAGTCCGCCGCGGCCAGCGTGGGCTCCTACCTCTCGGGGCGAGATGGCCCGCCGCGCCCTGCCTCGCCCGGCGCTGGCCCTACGGGGCCGATGCGGCCCATCACGACCTCACCTACGACCCTGGGTAAGCCCTTGCGAGGCAAGAGCGAAAAGCCCATGAAACGACTCGAGACATCGGACGACCTCGAACGGCTGCTGAGCTCACCCGGCGACTCTGAACCAACAAGCGACGCAGGGGCACCGGCCGTCGCGCCACCGGCAACGCCGATCCCCACGTCCGAGCAGCTGCCACCGCCTCCTCCGGTGCAGAGTGACCTGCCGCCGACCTTCGTCGGCAAGTCTCCGCTGTCGCCAGACAACCCAGCGCCTGCCTTCGACGCGGAGGGGAAGCTCTCTGAAGCGCAACGTCAAAGGGAAGGCGCCTCGGTATCGAGCGCTGACGTGCCGACGCCGCTGGAGCGCAAACGAGCGACGATGCGCCTGCAGACGGTGTCGACGCCTGGCGAGGCCACGCCGATGCCTCTCCTCCCCGAAAAGGAAGCACCTGCGCTGCAGCACGCGACCGGCCCCATGCCACGCCGGGGTAGGTCTCTGCGTGTCGAGCTCGAGTCCCGGGCGGCCGACGGTGACGAGGGGCCACGACCGACCCGCGGCTATCTGCCGCCTCGAGCCCGGGGACGGCGAGGCTTCCTCCCCCCCACCACCGCGCCCGAACCCGAGGAGGCGCCGACACCGAAGGCTGGTCCGCCGCAGGCCGAAAGAGCGACCCCGCCGGAGCTTACCGGGCCGATCGGACGGCTCGAGAGCTTGGACGATGAGGCACGGCATCGTCCGACGGAGGTCCACGACCCGGTCGAGGTCGAGCGAGAGAGCGTGTCGCGTCAGGCAGAGGTGACCGAAGCTGACGATGAAGGCCCCGCGACGCTCGAGGAGCCCGAAACGAAGGTGGCGACCGATCCAACCAGCGAGGAGCCGCCGGAGCCCGTCGACACCGCGGTCAGCGGTCCGGAGCCGTCAGAGCCCCCGGAGCCGGTCGACACCACCCCGACGGTCAAGGACGAGCTTCCCCGCGCTCGAATGCTGGAGCCCGATGCAGACGCGGTCGAAGAGATTGACACCTCTGCCCGGCGCCAACCCAAGAGCACGGCGCGCATGAACACGGCGGCGATCAGCACTCTGCTTCGCAAGGATGCCGAGATCGCCTATCGCGAGGCGAAGTCGACAGACTGCTACGCGGCGATTCAACGCGAGGTGCTCGTCCGTGGTCAGCAGCAGGAGGACTCTGCGCTCGGCGACCATGACGAGCAGGAGGCCGAGCGCAAACTCGAACAGACCCTGCAAGAGATCCCAAGCCACGGCTCCCAGGATCTGCCCAGCGACGCATCGGTGCCGGAGATCCCGCTCTTCTCCGATCTCGGCGAAGAAGCCTTCATCGCGCTGGTGGAGCGACTGGAGGCGCGGATCTACGACGCGGGTGAGTTCGTGATCCATGAGGGCGATCCCGGAGACTCGCTGCTTTTGGTCAGCGCGGGGCGACTTCAGGTGCTCAAGGGCAAGCCTGACCAGTACATCGAGCTCGCCCTCCTCACTCCCGGCGCCTTCTTTGGCGAGTTCGGCTTGCTCACCGACCAGCGACGGCATGCCTCGGTCCGCTGTGTCGATGACACGGAGGTGCTCGAGCTTCGTCGCGACGTCCTCGCTGATCTGATTCGCGATCATCCCTCGGTGCAGAAGACCCTGCGGGGCTTCTACAAGCGGCGGGTGCTGCAGATGGTGCTGGCAACCTCGCCCCTCTTCCGCGCGGTCAGCCCCAGCGAGCGCGACGCTCTGATCGCGCGCTTCGCCACGCGACGCTACGTTGAGGACGAGGTGATCGTGACCGAAGGTGAGCACGCTGGGGCGTTCTACGTGATCCTCGTTGGTAGCGTGGCCGTTACCTGTCAAGACGAGGATGGGACCGAGGTCAAGGTGGGCGCCCTCTCCGAGGGACAATACTTCGGAGAGATGTCGCTGATCTCGGGATACCCCGCGGAGGCCACGGTGCGGGCTACCCGGGTCACCGAGGTGCTGGCCCTCGACGAGCTGGCGTTCTACGAGATGGCCTCGGCGCACCCAGAGATCTGGGCCGAGGTGCAGCGAGAATCGCAGGCTCGCGCGGAGGCGAACGACCGGATCCTCGCCGAGCGCCGCTCGGGATCTGTGTTGCTCTGATGCGCTTGATCATCGTGGTTTCGATGGAGTAAACCGCCATCTTGGCGAAAGGTAACGAACGTGAGCGAGGATCCGCGTAACCATACCTACGACGACGATGGCCTGGACGATCACACCGTCCCCTTCATGCCGGATGGCTCCCCTGCCCTGAGCTACCGGGTCGGCAAGCTCTTCATCGCACAAGCTGATGGCCAGCGATCGGAGGTCACGATCGATCTGCCGCATGTCCGCATCGGCTCGGCGCCGAACAACGACGTGACGATTCAGGACTCGTCTGTCTCCCGCTACCACTGCGAGCTACGCCACAGCGATGACGGCTTCGTGCTCCGCGACCTGGGCAGCACCAACGGGTGCGTGGTCGGCGGCCTGCGCGTCAAAGAGGCGCTGATCCAGAGCGAGGTCGTGATTCAGCTCGGCCGGTCAACGATGCGCTTTCTGCCGTTGACAGAGGAGAAGCGCGTCGATCCCTCGAAGGACGTCAAGTTTGGCCAGCTCTACGGCCGCAGCCAAGCGATGCGCGAGATCTTCGGCATCCTCGAGAAGGTCGCCGCCACCGACCTGACCGTGACGATCCAGGGTGAGACCGGCACCGGCAAGGATCTCGTCGCTCGCGCGATTCACCAGGCTAGCCCGCGAGCCGACGGGCCCTTTGTCGTCTTCGACGCTGGCGCCGTCGCGACGAACCTGATCGAGAGCGAGCTCTTTGGCCACGAAAAGGGGGCCTTTACTGGAGCCACCGAGCAACGTCAGGGCGCCTTCGAGCGGGCCGACGGTGGCACCCTCTTCATCGACGAGATTGGCGAGCTGGCGCTCGAGCTGCAGCCCAAGCTGCTGCGCGCCCTCGAGCAACGCGAGGTGCAGCGCGTGGGCGGATCAAAGCGCATCCCCGTCGACGTGCGTGTGGTCTGCGCGACCAACCGCGCCCTGGTCGACGAGGTGCAGGCTAGCCGCTTCCGCGATGACCTCTTCTTCCGCATCTCCGTGGTCGTCCTCGGCCTGCCGCCGCTGCGTGAGCGCCACGAGGACATCGAGCTGCTCGTCCACGCGATCTTGCGCGCCGTCAATCCCAACATGAGCGCCGCCCCAGAGGCCGTCAGCGTGCTGCAGAACTACGACTGGCCAGGCAACGTGCGCGAGCTGCGCAACGTGATCGAGACCGCCGTGGCGATGTGTTCGGAGACCGTGCTGCACCCCCGCGACTTGATCTTCGCCCACGACCGCGACATGTCAGCGCAGAGAGACAGCGGCGCGATGTCCTTGGCGGGCAAGACCCTCGAGAGCATCGAGCGCAACGCCATCGCCCAGACGCTGGCGCATTGCGGAGGCAACCGCAGCGCCGCGGCCCGTGCTCTGGGGATCGCCCCCTCCACGCTCTACCTGAAGCTTAAGAAGTACGATCTCTCGTAGCTCGCAGCTCGCAGCTCGCAGCTCGAGAGGACGTCGTAGCGCCCTACTCTACTGGAGGTTGACGACCAGCTCGCCGTAGAGGCCCTGGGCCTCAGCGACCAGCCCCAGGGTCAGGTTGTCGAATGTGGCCAGGCTCCCCAGGATCGGCGTGAGCAGCAGCTTCACCCTCGTTGGCAGGTTCACCGTGCGCACCGTGTCGAGGGCCTTGCGCAGGTCCTGGTAGAGCACGTTGCCGTTGCCGTCGCGCAGCAAGCTCTTGGCCCGAGAGCTGCGGATCTCCCCCAACGCGTTGGGGCCACCGCTCGAGATCAGCTTCAAGGTCGGCGCCAGGCGCTCGTTGCTGGCGACCACCAGCATCTTCTTGGCCAGCGTCCAGGAGACGATCGGCTTGCCCGAGCGCTCCAGGGTGTAGACCTTGCGCTGATTGTGGGTGCGAGTCCGTACGTCCTCCCGCGCCATCACCAAGAAGCGCTCGAGCCGCTGCAACATCTCCGCCGTCTTCGTCTCGTCGGTGACCTGAACGAAGAGCGCCATCTGCAGCATCTGCGCAGCCTCCGCCAAGGAGGTTGGCGGCTGCTGCAGCGCCTCGGCGGTCGGCGCGAAGAGCGCGAAGCCATAGCGTCCAGCGAGCAGCGCGAGCAGGGATTTCTCGATGTTGATGTTGTTGCGCCGCTCGAAGCGCTCGAGCTGACGATAGAGTTGCCGCTTGGCCCGCGCCGGGATCAGCTCCAGCGCCCGGTCGATCAGCAGCTTCAGCTGCAGGCTGCAGCGAGCGATCACCAACGCGTCGGGGCCGATGAACTTGCCCACCTCGGGGGCGTCTCCCTTGCCTGAGAGGATGCTGCTGAGCACCTTCGCCTTGGCCTCGGGCATCGCCAGGCTGCTGCGTAGCGAGAGCATCTTCTGGCGCAGCTCGATCCCGGCGGCCCAGCCCTCGACGTAGCTCAGCACGCCCTCGGCGAGCGCCTTTTCACCCCGAAGGCGGTTGCGGGCCCACTCCGAGGCCTCCTTGACGCGCTCTTCGAAGCGCTCCTCGAGCCGCGCTCGCGCGGCCTCGCCATCGACATAGAGCATGATATCGGTGCTGCCTAGCCGCTTGCGCAGTCGCTGGAGCGTCGCGTTGTCCTTGGCGGTCTTCTTCAGCTTGGTCACACCCACCAGCGTCTTGGTGACGTCCCCCTGGCCGATCGCCACCAAGAGGTGCTTTTCCTGAAACGTCCAACCGCCCCGAATCGCGCCAGCCGCGGTGCCGTGGCTGACGAGCGTCATCTTCAGCCCGTCTTGCTCCTTATCCTTGAACACGACGCTGCCAGGGAGCTGCTTGGTCAGCAGCTCGCGGAGGTATTGATCGAGGGCCTCCACCTTGCCCACCGGCATCGCCACGGTGATCATCCCATCTCGCTTGAGGGCGATGGCGACGCCAACCTTGGGCTCGATACCCTTGGCGCGGTAGGCGTCGGGCTTGTCTATCGCGAAACCGAGCTGCTTGGCGAGCAGCGCCTTCTTGGTCGCGAACAAGGTCTTGACCAGCGGCCCTTGCTTGAAGCGATCGATGAAAGCCAGCGCGTGGCGCATACCGCGGGAGATCGACGGGATCTCGATCACCACCAGGGCGTCGTGAGCCACGTACTGCAGCGGCACCTGGCTGCCCTTGCAGCCACCCCCGCAGCCCAAACTGCTCCCAACGATGACCCCTGCGACCAACGCGACGCCGATCACGATCCTCTTGCCAGCTCGTGCCATTGAACACCTCGACAGCTCGAAATACCACGAAGCTCACCGAGGCCTCAACCTAGGAGCACTCCTACAAATGTCTCCCATCGCTGGGCTCAGCCCTACCAGCCGCGCTCTCGATCGCCGATCAGCTTACCGGACCGAGAGCTACACGCAGGATGCGGGGGAATCACGCCGAAGGAGCGAGAAGGGCTTGCTGGTAGCAAGCAACCGACGAGCGACAACCGCGTTGATTTCGCAGACCAGCGCGGCCGACGGGAGGGCACCAGGTCAGCGCTCTGACGAGGATTCGCCGAGGCCGAGATGCCAGACGAAGGCGCAGACGACCAGCGAGTGGCTGATCGCGCCACTGGCGATCTGCGCGGGGATCTCGTGGCGGGGGATCGTCAAGACCTCGATGTCCTCGTTGGCGTCGAGCTGCTGGCGTCCACGGCAGGTCAGGTTGGTGGCGACGCAGGTGTAGCAGCGGTTCATCTGCAGCGCCGGGTTGGGCTCGACGGAGCCGAGGAGCTTCACATCGCCGGCCTCGTAGCCGGTCTCTTCGAGCAGCTCCCGCGCAGCCGCGGCGCAAGGGTCCGCGTCCTCCGGGTCGACCATCCCGCCGGGGATCTCGAGCGTGATCTCCTGGGTTCCATGGCGGTACTGGCGAACCATCACGACCTCGTCGTCGTCGGTGATCGCCACCACGTTGACCCAGTCGGGCATCTCGAACACATAGAACTCGCCCTCGCGCTCGGTGCGCGGCGACACCGCGAAGCGGCGCGTCAACGCGAACACGCGGGTCTTCAGCATCGGCTCGCTGCGGGTAGTCGGCCAGCGTCTGGGAGATTCTGGCGTCGTCATAGCGACTGAGGGATGGCGAAGCGGAGCATCTCGCTCTCCTGTCGCACCATCATCACGCCCTCGGTCCAGTCGAGCTTGTTGCAGGTCCGGAGAGCATCGTCGAGGTGGGTGCGCGCCCCTTCGACGTCGCCGGAGATACGCCGCAGCCGACCGAGGGCCAAGAGCAGCTCGGCGCGACTCGATCGATCGCCGATCTGGCTGACCAGCTCGAGGCCCTGGGTGATCCGCAGCTCCGCCTCCGCCCACTCGCCGGCAGCCTGATGCAGCGTGGCCATCTTGGTCACGACCTGTAGCTTCCCTTGCAGCGAGCGATCGGTCTCCGCCTGCTGCAGGGCATCGAGGAGGTACCCTTGCGCGCGCTCCGGGAAGCCAATCTGGGCGCAGGTCGCGGCCGCGCCGAGCAACGTCTCCCATGACGGCCCCTGGCGTTGTCCGCTGGCGCGTGTGCTCTCCTCGATCGCCGCGAAGAGCAGCTTCCCTGCCTCCCCACGCTCGCCCATCAGGCCCTGAGCTCGAGCCAGCTCCCGCGCGATCTCGCCGGCGAGCCAGGCGGATCCCGCCGCGTCGGCGTCGGCCCGGGCCAGCTGCAGATGACGTCGCGCGCGCTGGAGGTTTCCACGCTCGAGGTCGAGGCGCCCAAGCTCGAGGCGGAGCCGGGCGCGCTCACTGTCATGCCCCGCCGCGACCGAGAGCACCTCTCCGAGCACGCCTTCAGCGGTCAGCGAGTCGTCGGTCTCGCGCAGCACCTCCGCGAGGCGAAGCGCCAGGTCGACCGCCATCTGGTCGAGGTCGAAGGCAGACACACGCCCCCTGCCCCACTCCCGCCGCACGAGGTCCAGAGCGTTGGTGTAAAAGCGAATCGCGCCGCTCGGATCGAGGCATTGGGTCGCCCAGGCGCCCGCTTGGTCGAGCTCCTCGACGGCCTTGGGCCCATCGTCACCCTCGTAGGCGTGATAGGCCACGGTGGTCACCGGCGCGTCGGTCTGACGGAGGTACTCCGCGACGACCTGGTGGCGCTCGCGGCGGACCTCAGCAGGGATCGACGAGTAGACCACCATCGCCACCATGTGGTGGGCGAAGGTGAAGGCGCGGCGATGACGGCTCCCCATGCTCTTGTCCCGCGCAGGCTTGAGCAGGCCGCACATCCGTAGCGCGTCGAGCTGCTCGGTGGTGACGGTCTGTCCGCTGAGCCGAGAGAGCGTCAGCGGGGAGATGGCGTCGCCATAAATCGCCATCCATTGCAGCAGAGAGCGCTCCTCCTGGTCGAGGCGCTGCGCTCGCGCCGCGATGAGGTCGCCGAGGCGGTCGGGGAGATCGCTAAGCCCCTCATGCGCCATCGCGTACGCCGCCTGTTTGATGAAGAGCGGCTGCCCATGACCGACCTCCGCGATGCGCTCGATCACATCGGCGGGGACGGCGTCGTCGAACATCTGCTGCGCCAGCAGCATCGCGTGTTCCGCCTGTAGCGGGCCGAGGTGTAGCTCCTCGACGTGCTCACCCCAGCTGGAGGGCGTCGCGTCGCTGACCGAGACGATCAACGCCAGCTCGTTTCTCGGTGACGCCACCAGCGCCTCAAACAGCGCCTTGGAGGGCGCATCGAAGCGCTCGAAGTCTTCGACGAGGATCAGCAGGGGCTTTCGCTCGGCGGCCTTGTAGATCAGCTGGCGAAAGGCTGCGGCGCGCTCTCGTCGCCGCGCGTCATGCTCGAGCTCCGCTAGGTGCGTAGGCAGGTGGAAGAACTCCTCCAGGCCGGGCACGTCCTCAGCCGCGAGCCCCAGCTTGCTTACAGCTTGCAGGATCGAGGCTGGATCGCTGCTGGGCAAACGGAGGCAGTCGAGCACCAGAGCGTGGGCAACGCCGAGCAGCTCCGGCGACCAGCCGAGGGCAGGCTTGCAGCGCAGGACCTCGTAGTCCCGGGCCCTCGCTCGTCGCGCCGCCTCTTGGGTCATCTGCGACTTGCCCATCCCTGCCGCGGAGCGGAGCACGAGCGAACGCGGGCCGTCGGCGTCGATGAAGCGCTGCAGCGCGGCGGTGTCAGCCTCACGACCGATCAGGCCCGCGCCCGTGCTGACCCGCGGCGCAATGGCTCGGGTCGGGACCCGCTCCCTTTCGCCGGTCTGAGGATCGGCGGCGACCACGTCCGCTGTGAGCACCTCGACCTCGCCGACGGTGAAGCTCGGCTTCGACTCGCTGCGCTCGATCCAGACGTCGGCGACCTTGGCCCAAGCGGCCAGCACGTCGCGAAACTGCGTCGCGCTCGAGATCCGGTCTTCCTTCTTCTTCGCCAGCGCCCAGAGGACGATCGACTCGAGGGAGGCGGGGATCTCGAGGTCGGGCCTCCGTTGGGAGGGCGGCGGCACTGGGTCTTGGACGTGGGACATCATGGTCGCGACAGCCGAGGATCCGCGGAAGGGGACGCTCCCGGTGAGGAGCTCGTAGAGGATCACGCCCATCGAATACACGTCGCTGCGCGCGTCGAGCTGCTCGCCGCGTGCTTGCTCCGGCGACATGTACTCGGGCGTACCGGGCACCAGCCCAGGGGTGGTGACAGACCGATCCTCGAGGTCGAGCATCTTGGCGATGCCGAAGTCGAGGACCTTCACGAAGTCCTGCCCTCCGCGCTGATCGAGGAGGAAGATGTTCTCGGGCTTCAGATCGCGGTGGATGATGGCGAGCTTGTGGGCGGCGGTCACCGCCTCGAGGGCCTGACAGAGCAGCCGCGCCACGCGCCCCAGCGCGATGGGGAAGTCGGCTCGCAGCAGCCGATCGAGGGAGCAGCCGCGGAGATACTCCATCACGATGTAGAGCATGCCGACCTCGGTCTGGCCGAAGTCGAGCACCGCGATGCTATGAGGATGGTTCAGCGAAGAGGCGGCGCGCGCCTCGTTGGTGAAGCGCGCGGCGGCGGTCTCGTCGCCGAGCAGGTGGCGGTGCATGATCTTGACCGCGACGGTCCGCCCGACGCCCTTCTGATCAGCGCGAAAGACCTTGCCCATCCCCCCAGAGCCGATCACCTCACGGAGCACGAACTTCCGCGCGATGACCGTGCCGGTCAGCGACTCCTTCTGCGAGCTGGAGGCGGAGGTGTTCGAGAGGTCTGCGCCACAGGCGGGGCAGAAGCGGTGTGCATCCAGGCACGGGGCACCACACTTCGGGCAAGAGAGCATAGGCGAGGAGTATACTACTGGTGTCGTGAAATGACGCGAACTTTGGCCGCGTCACCCCTTCGTGGAGCCCTTGCTATGGCAGGTCATTCGGGCTAGGAAGGTGCGCCTGTATCCGCCAATGCGAGCATCGATGGCAAAAGACGCGCGACTTCGTTCATGAGCCTCATCAAGACCCGATATCGCAGCTCCGAGGCGTTCCTCGAGGCTTATCAGCAACAGTTCATGCATGGCGGCTGGTTCGTCCCGACCCGCGTGGCTCATGAGCTCGGTGCGGCCGTTGTCTTCGACCCGCGCTTCCCCGACCTCCGCAGCCGCGTGCTGCTGCGCGGCTACATCGCGTGGCGACGGCCGGCGCGCCGGATCATGGAGGGGAGCCAGGTCACACGGCTCCGCGCTGGAGTGGGCATCGAGCTCTTTGCCAGCGAGCGGCGCAAGCGCGACTACCTCCTCGCCGTCGCTCGCGGTGACGTGGTGGACCTGACCCAGCGTCGACATCGGCGCCTGCCCGTCGATCTCCAGATCAGCTGGCGCCTGCGCGGTGAGCGTGCCCGCTTCGAGAGCCAGCTCGATGACATCGGCGAAGGCGGCGCCTTCGTCCGGACCCGGGAGTTTCTTCCCGTGGGCAGCACGGTGCTGCTCGATGTCACCCCTCCCGGTGGGGCCGCGCCTCTGGCCATCGAAGCGCGGATCGCCTGGACGCATCACACCGAGGGTGAAGAGGGGATGGGCGTCGAGTTCCGCTGGCGAGACACCGGTGGCGCGCGTCGCCTCCGTGAGCTCGTTCGCCGGATCCGCGACGAGGTCGAGGGCCGCCTCACGACGGTGCACCATCTCGGCTAATCGTGATATGGCGGCTTGACAGGGGCGGTTTCGCAAGGCCTCCAGCGAAGCGAATAGGACCCGCGCTCTAGAGCGCTGATCAGCTGACCGGACCGAGCTGCGCGAAGGATGCGGAATCACGGCGTAGGAGCGAGGAGGGCGCCTGCTGGTAGCAAGCAACCACGACAGCGCGTGACTACAGCGCGAGATCGAAGACGTAGAGTCGACCACGGTTGCTCAGCACCACAACGGTCTCATCCTGACGCGAGGCCCGCGCGCTGATGCCATAGCCAGGGTCGAAGTATTGCAGCAGCCGACCGCTGCGTGCCTCGGCGACCGCCAGGCCGCTCTCCGTACCACCTATAATCACGTAGGGTCCCGCGACGAGGGGCTTTGCCGGGACGCCCTTCGGATACGCCTGCCGCCAGCGCTGCTGCCCCTTCTTGTCGAGGGCGACCAGCCCTGCACGAGGCGCGACGATGAAGGGGCCGTAGGCCGACGGGGTGATCGCGGCGATGCCTACCTGCGGATAGGCCCAGGCCACCGAGCCCGTGTCTGGAGAGAGCGCGTAGAGGCCGTTGGCGTAGCTCGCGGTGAGGATCCTGCCGTCGGCGAGGACCGGGGTGGTGTCGATGTCGACGAACCGTCGTCGGGTGCCGGCGAGGGATTTCGTCCAGACCACCTCTCCTGTGTTGGCTTTGAGCGCCACCAGGACGCCGTCGGCGAAGCCAGTGTAGGCCACACCGTTCACCACGAGGACGCCAGCGTGACCCTGAATCGTGAAGCCTTCCGGGGCGTTGCGATCATACTGCCAGCGCCAGCGCCCGGTCGCAGCGTCGAGCCCGTAGATGCGGTTTTCGCTGCTGGTGAAGAGCAACACGCCGTCGTGGAAGGCCGGCGGGTGAACGATGGTGCCCTTGGTCTTGTAGGTCCAGCGGATCGTGCCGCTCACGGCATCTACGGCGTAGAGCTTGCCATCATCGCAACCGAAGTAGACCACCTTGCTCCGCGGGTTGTACCAGGGCACCGACGAGACGGCCCCGCCGGTCTTCACCCGCCAGATCTGCTCGCCTCGAGCGCCGAAGGCCAGAAAAGCCCGCGCGCTCGAACCGACCAAGACCATCGACTGGCCGGAGGTCTTGGCGCGCCCATCGCTGTGGAGAGGCGGGGCGAAGGTGGCGGCAGCCCACTCCTGAGGGCGAAAGGAGAGGACCCCATGGTAGACCAGGGGACGCTGCCAGCGAAGGCTCAGCACGGCCCGTGGGGCACCGTAGCCCTCCTGACCTCGGTCGGCGCGGTAGTTGCCCGCGCAAGCGACGAGCAGCGCTCCGCAGAGGAGCCACCCCGCGCCGATGACGGTGCGCATTACTTGCTTTCGAGCGCAGCGAGCCGCTGGCCCGCTTGGTCGACGAGCGCACGGGACGAGGCCTTGTCGACGATCTCTTTGTAGCGCTTGATCGCCGCAGCCTTGTCGCCCTTGGCCGCGAGGATGCGCGCCTCGTGAATCAGCGCTGCAAAGCGAGCCTGCCCCTTCCTCTCGAGCTTGCCGAGGGTCGACAGCGCCTTGTCCCACTTCTTTTGCGCCTCGTAGGTGTAGGCCAGCCCCTCGATCGCCGCCGTGCGAAAGCGCCCCTGGTCGGTGCCGGTCTTCTGCAGGAAGGCCTCGTAGTCCTTGGCCGCCTTGTCGTACTGAGCGAGGTCGTAGTAGACGCCGGCGCGGAGCACCAGGGCAAGCTTGCCCGTGCCCGTGTCCGCGCCGCCCTCGAGGACCTTGCTGTAGGCCTTCACCGCCGCCTCGAGCTTCGCCTTGCGCGACGAGTAGCGTTTGACGCCATCGTCGCGCTTGGGCAGCTTTTCGGCCCCGGGGATGACGGTCTGGTTCTGAATCTCGATCGCCTTGTCCAGGGCCGAGGTGGCCTCTTGGGCCTTCTTCTCGACGTGGTTGCGCCAGAGCGACACACCACCGATGATCAACAGGGTCACCGCGACCATCACGGCGACGCCCTTGGCGTTCTTGCTCGCCCATTGCCAGGCCTTGCTGGTCTGGGTGATGAACTCGTCCGGCTGGCGTAACTGCTTGCGAGTGTATTTCTTTTTGGCCACGGAGACCTCGCGCGGGGTGAAGAGCGATAAGTGCGCGATATCTAACAGCGGCAAACCAACGTGTCAACTGAAGCTGCTCTCGTGGCATCATCTCTGAGCTCAGACCCCGGCCACACGCTAGCGGTTGCATGAGATTGACGCGATGAGACGGCTGCCTATCTCCATTCTCACCCTTTCAATCCTGACGATGTTGACATCGACGCTCCGCGCCCAGTCCGACACCCGCTTCGGCCGCTGGGAGCTCGGCGTGAGCGCGAACTACGGCTGGATCGTCTTCTCACAGCAAGACGAACCATCGGGGTACGGAGCCGGCGCTCACCTCCGGTTTGGTATCTCCGAATCCTTCTCCGCGAAGCTCGGCCTGCTCTGGACAGGGCACCAGCTCGACAGGACGAAGGAGCGCCCGGCAGGCTGGTTTCACATCATCTCTGCCGACCTGGGGCTGACCTACGCGATTGATTTGGTGCGCTTCTCCCCCAAGATCGAGGCTGGGGTGGGGCTGCTCCAGCGGCGCTTCGATGGCGCCTCCGCGACCGACCTAGGGGTGAAGATCGGCTTGGCGGGCGACTACGCCATCACCCCCTGGGCCACGGTCGGCTTTGGCATTTACTACCATGGCTTCCTCACCGACCTGGGGAACATCCCGGTCTACGTCGAGATGGGGCCGAGGTTTTCGATTCAATGGGGCGGGTCGCCGCCTTGACGTTGAGTGACCGCGCGACCTGCGCGTCGCCAGAGCAGCGGCACCGCCAGCAGCGCGGCCACCGCGATCCATTGCGAGGTAGAGAGGGGCCCCGCCGCTCCACGTTCTCGGTCGGCGCGGAGCAGCTCGGTGCCGAAGCGGAGCAGCGCGTAGCTCGCCAGATAGAGCAAAAAGAGTCGCCCCCGCAGCCGCTCTCCGAGCAAGAGCGCGGCCATCAGCGTCGCGATCAACGCTAGGCCGAGGGCTTCATACACCGGCACCGGATGAAGGGGGACCTGGCCGAGGGAGAGGGTCGTCGCTGGCGCTCGTGGATCGGAATAGATGATGCCGGGCCAGGTCCCGGCGGGCGCGCCGAAACAGCAGCCGCCGAGCAAGCAGCCCAGCCGCCCGACGGCGTGAGCGGCGGGGAGCGCTACGGCGCCAAGGTCCGCCAGCCCTCGCAGGTCGAGGCGAAAGCGATGAGCGAAGAGCAGCACCGCTGGTGCGGCGCCGAGCACGCCCCCATAGAAGACCAGCCCCGGGCGGTAGTCGCCGCTGAGCACCAGCCGCCAGTGGACGGCGGCGTCGAGCAACCCGGACCCGAGCAGACCGCCAGCTACGGCGAGGAGGGCGACGCTGGCGCCGTCACCGCGCGTCAACCCGCGGCGCGGGGCGAGGATCCAGCAGAGCCCGACGCCGAGAGCGCCAGCGGTGAGGAGCAACACCCCATAGCTGTAGATGTGGCGCTTACCGAAGAGATCGAAGCTGAAGAGCTCGGGATGCACGGATCACTCAACGTTAGCGGGCGTTACGGCTTCTCGCCGCCCTTCTGGCGCTCGTGGAGACCCCGCTGTCGCTCGATGCTCCGCTTCAACCCCTCTTGGAAGCGCTCGCGGAACTGGCGCTGAAACTCGGGGTCGTTGATCTCTTGGGCGACCTTATGCTGGCAGTACTTGCAGGCCGCAAAAAGCAGCGCCGAGAGCACAAGGGCGATGATGCCCAGGACGATGCCGGCGGTGGCGGCGCCGGTCTTCTCCCCCTCCTCCTTGGCCTTGCGACGACTGATGATGCCGATGATTAGTGCGACGATGCCGACAACAACGCCGATCATCTGGCTGATGCCAAACGATGGGATCAGCGCCAGGACGATGCCCAAGATCCCCAACACCAATGCAGCTGCGCCCACGGCGGCCTCCTCAACGCGAGCCCGTGGGCATCGTCTGGCCAGTGCTGGCGACTGTCAAGTTCCCCCGCGTTGTGCTACATGCGCCTCCGATGGCCGAACACGATCTCGAGACCCCCGCTCAGATAGAGACCCCGAGCGATGACAGCGCGCCGAGCGATGACAGCGCGCCGCGCGCTGGCTTCGCGGCGCTGGTCGGCCGCCCCAACGTGGGAAAGTCCACGCTGCTCAACGCCCTGCTCGGTCAGAAGGTGGCGATCGTCAGCCACCGCCCCCAGACCACCCGCAACCGGATCCTCGGCGTGCGAACGGAGAAGGGCAAGCAAGTCGTCTTGATCGACACGCCCGGGATCCACCGTCGCCGTGACAACCTCAACCCGTTCTTGGTGCGCGAGGCCTTCGAGGCGCTCGAGGGGCAGGACGTGATCGTGCTCTGCACGGAGGTCGACCCGAAGCGGATGACAGCGCCGCGGGGCAACGAGCAGCCGCGGGTCGAGATCTCGCAGCAAGACGAGTACGTCCTCGAGCAGGTCCGCGAGCGCAGCGGCAGCACACCGATCATCCTGGTGATCAACAAGATCGACCTGCTTGGGGACCTGTCGCTGCTCTTGCCCTTGATCGATTGGTGGGCGGCTCGCGGCTTCGAGCATATCGTGCCGATCTCGGCTCGCGAGACTGACGGCGTGGAGGCGGTCTTTGAGGAGATGGCGGCGCTGATGCCAAAGAGCGCCCTGCTCTACCCCGAGGAGATGCTCACCGATCGGGCGGAGCGCTTCTTGGTGGGGGAGCTGATCCGCGAGCAGGTCTTCGTCCAATGCCGCGAAGAGATCCCCTACGCCACAGCGGTCGAGGTGGAGCGTTTCGAGGAGCGGCGGGAGCGCGGCGACGTACAGATCGACGCCGTGATCTTCGTCGAGCGGGGCTCGCAAAAGGGGATCGTGGTCGGCGCCGGGGGCTCGCGGATCAAGGCCATCGGCAGCAGCGCGCGCGTCGAGATCGCCAAGCTCCTGGGCTGCCCGGCGCATGTTCGCTTGACCGTCCGCGTGAGCGCAGACTGGACGCGCAAGCTGGCGGAGCGGCGGCGTTTCGGCTACGAGTGAGCGATGATCCCACTCGTCGCCATCGTCGGTCGTCCCAACGTCGGCAAGTCAACGCTCTTCAACCGGCTCGTACGCCAAAAGAGCGCGCTCGTCGCCGACGAGCCCGGCCTGACTCGTGATCGCCACTATGGCCGCGCCGAGTGGGAAGAGCAGGTCTTCGACCTGGTCGACACCGGCGGCTTCGAGAGCGACGCTGAGGAGGGCGCGATCGAGGCGCTGATCCGGCAACAGACCGAGACCGCCATCGCCGAGGCCGATGTGGTGGTGCTGGTCTGGGACGCGCGGGAGGGCCCGACGGCCGCCGACGAGGAGCTGGTGGCGATCCTGCGACGCTGCGACAAGCCAGTGATCTACGCAGCAAACAAGGTTGACGGCCCGAAGCAGGAGCAGCTGATCGCGGCGTTCTATGAGCTCGGCGTGGGCGAGGTGCTGCCGACCTCCGCCGAGCATGGCCCCGGCCTCGACGCGCTGATCGACGCGCTGCTGGCGGCCTTGCCCAAGCCCGACAGGGCGGTCCCTTTGGCCGAAGGCCAAGAGGTGCCGCTGAAGCTCGCCCTGGTCGGGCGACCCAACGCGGGCAAGTCAGCGCTGCTCAACCGGCTGGTGGGCAAAGAGCGCTCGATCGTCAGCGACGTGCCTGGCACCACGAGAGATCCGGTGGACGCGGAGCTCGAGGTCGGAGGCAAGCGTTACCTGCTGGTCGACACGGCGGGGATTCGGCGCAAGCGGCGCTCCGGCCCGGTGATGGAGCAGATCAGCGTGCTTCGCGCGTTGCGCGCCGTGAGCCAGGCCGACGTCGCCGTGCTGCTGATCGACGGCAGCGCGGAGATCGGCGCTCAGGACGCCAAGATCGCAAACATGGCGCTCGAGGCGGGACGCGGGCTGCTGATCGTCTTTTCCAAGTCCGACCTCCTCGACACCGACGCTCGGCGGCGGGTGCGGGAGATGACCGAGGGGCGGCTGCACTTCGTCGACTTCGCGCCGACGCTGCTGCTATCGTCCAAGAGCGGCAAGGGCGTCGACCAGCTGCTGCCCAAGGTGCGAAAGATCCACGCCGAGGCGCAGCGACGGATCTCCACCTCGGAGCTGAACCGCTTCCTCGAGGCGCTGGTGGGGGCCCACGGGCCGCCGGCCTTCCGCGGTCGCCCCGTGAGGCTCTACTTCATCACCCAGGCGCAGACCGCCCCGCCAACCTTCATTGTCAGTGTCAACCACGTGCAGGGGGTGGTCACCAGCTACCGGCGCTACGTCCTGAACCGGCTGCGAGAGGTCTACGGCTTCGAGGGCGTGCCGCTCCGAGTCATCTACCGCGCTCACCGAGCGCCGAGCGACCGGCCCGCACGGCCAAAGGCTCAGTCACGACGCCGAAAGAAGCGCTAGCTTCCCGACGCCGCCCAACCACGTATGATCGCCCAACCACGTATGATCGTCGGGGCGCTTGCTATTCTTCGCGATGCAATCTTCACGCTACTTCGTTGCGCCGCTCGTGGTAGACTAGACGTATGAAGGGTCCGGGATCGTGGCATCTCGTCTTGATTCTTCCGTGGATCGTCGGTCTCTCGGCTTGCGCGGGAGGGCTCGATGCGCCTCCAGGGAGACGAGACCGCGGGGTGACAGCCCCACCACCAGACCTCTGGAGCCAGAGCGGCGAGCCCGCTTGCGGGCCAAATTTCTGCCTCGGCTGCTGTCTACAAGGCGCGATCTGTGTGACCCAGAACAGCGATGAGACCTGCGGTGTGAACGGCACCACCTGTGTCGACTGCAGCGCCCTCGGCACCACCTGCTCTGGTGGGACCTGCCTTGGCTGCACACCCCAATGTGGTGGTAAGGCCTGCGGCTCCGCCGACGGCTGCGGCGGCACCTGTCAGCCTGGCTCCGGCTGCACGCAGAGCTGTACACCCCAATGTGGTGGTAAGGCCTGCGGCTCCGCCGACGGCTGCGGCGGCACCTGTCAGCCTGGATCCGGCTGCACGCAGAGCTGCACACCCCAATGTGTTGGCAAGGCGTGCGGATCGTCCGACGGCTGTGGCGGCATCTGTCAGCCCGGCTCCGGCTGTAACAGCTGCACGCCTGAATGTGCCGGGAAGGCGTGCGGCGCGGCGGATGGCTGCGGTGGTATCTGCCAGCCGGGATCCGGCTGTAACAGCTGCGCACCTCAATGTGCGGGCAAGGCCTGTGGATCCTCCGATGGCTGCGGCGGCACCTGTCAGCCCGGCTCCGGCTGTACGAGCTGCACCCCCCAATGCGCCGGCAAGACCTGCGGATCGCCCAACGGCTGTGGAGGCTCCTGCCAGCCTGGCTCGGGCTGCATGACGGGCTGCACACCGAGCTGCAACGCGAGCTGCGGCGCTCAGGATGGTTGCGGTGGCACGTGCACGGGGGACAATGGAGACTCCTGCGCGGGCGTCACAGCGGAGACCTGGCGTTGTGTACAGAGCCCGAAATGGGGCACGAGGATCTCACAGGTCTGCCGCAATGGCGGGTGGGTCACCTTCCACCTCAACCCGAAGAACTGCGGCAGCTGCTGCGGCAGCTTCAGCTCGAACTGCTGCGCGTCGACAGGCTGCTAGAGCCTGTCCGATCGCTACCAGCCTGTCCGATCGCGCAGTTGGTCAGCGCTCTAGGTTCCTGAGCCACCGTTTTCGGACTTCGCGTCGGAGCTGGCGTCGGAGAACGCTGAGTCTTCGCCTACGCCAGCGTCGGTAGCGGCGTCGACAAACGGCGCGTCAGCCTGAGCATCACCCGGCGCCCCATCGACCCCGCTATCGAGCGGCGCCCCGTCGACCCCGCTATCGAGCGGCGCCCCGTCGACCCCGCTATCGAGCGGCGCCCCGTCGACCCCCCTATCACCACTCGCGTCAGGGACGCCACCGTCGGTTGGCGGTGTGCACGGTGGGATGCCGATGCGCCGCACGCGATGATGCCCTGTGCCGTCGCCTTGGTTTCCATCGGCTAGATAGAGGTACTTCTGGTTCGCCCCCACGGTGATGCCCTCGATCGCGTAGAACTGCGCCTTCAGCGGGTCGTTGTCATCTTTGTAGCCGGGAACGCCCGTACCAGCGATCGTCTTTACCTCGCCATTCTCGATGCGTCGAACCACACGCCCCCCAGACTCACTAACGTAGATTTCGCCCCTTGGACCGAAGGCGAGGCCCTTGGGTTGATTGAAGCTGGCCTGTAAGAGCGGCCCGTCGGTGCTGCCGAGCGCGCCGCTGCCCGCGAAGGTCGTGACGACGCCCCCAGGGATCGTGACTCGTCGCAGGCGGCCGTTGGCCATGTCGGCGACGAGCACCGAGCCCTGATTCTCAACCAGGATATCGTAGGGGAAACTGAAGCGCGCCTGCCCACCCGTGCCGTCCGCGAAGCCGGGCGTCCCGCTGAGACCCGCGATCGGCGACGTGGTCTTTGTGACCGGATCGAAGAGCGAGATCGTGCTCTGATCGAGATCGGCGAGCACCAACCTGCCATCGGGCATCACGGCGAAGCCACGAACACGCCCGCACTTGTCGAGGACCACCGTCGCTACGCCGGTCAGCGGATCGACCTTCCAGATCGCGCCCTCGTTGGTCGCGGCGCCGCTCGCCGGATGGTCTGTCTGGACGTAGACCGTGCCATCCGGGGCCACGTTCAAGCCAAAGGGGCGCTGCAGCAGCGCCAAGGTCGTAACCAGCCCGTCAGGGGTGATCCGCCGCACACGGTTGTTGTCGAAGTCGGAGACGAGCAGGTCGCCCCCTGGGAGCGCGCCGATGTTGACAGGGTTGTTGAAACGAGCGAGCTGGCGGTAGCCGTCGTAGGTACCAGGCGTGGCGCTGCCTGCGAGGGTCTCGACGCCGCAGCCGAGGTGCTTGGGAACCCCGACATCCGGGGAAAGCGTATCCGGTGGCAAGACGTCGGGGGGCAAGGCGTCGGGAGGCAGCGAGTCATGAGGCAAGGTGTCGATGCCGGACTCGCTCCAGGGATGAACGTCGACGCTCCCATCACCTAAGCCATCCCGACCCTGATCACGTGCGGCGTCGAGCCCAGCGTCGCTGACCACCTCGGCTGCACATCCGGCTGCCCAGAGCGCCAACACCCCGAACAACACAACAAAACGGCTTCGCATCGATTGTCGCCTTTCCACGCTGGATGGTCGCCCTTGTTCGCTCCCGAACGGGCCAGCGTCCCACTCCGTCCTGGGCGACCTAATACAGCATAGACCGTGGGTGACCAACTTGACAGAGGCCGCAAACGCGATACTGTCTTTTTGTTCAGCCCTGCGCGCTTGTTCACGCTTGCGCATCCAACCAGGCACGAGTCCGCTAACACGTCGCGGCGTGCAGTGATGTGCGTGAGAAGCCCACGAGGGAGCAGGAGGCAAGGATGGCTGCATCACTGGGTCGCCAGGACGTCAGCGTGACTCCCCACCCAGCTGCCCCCAACGCAGCGCCCCCGGTCGAGCAGCGGATCGCTGCCGTGCTCGATGGCTGGCGCCGCAGCGGTCGTCAGCACCATATCGTGGCACACCGATCGCTGCCCTTAACCGTGGCGTCGGAGGCCCCCTTGCCCGCCTGGGTTGACCCGCGGCTGGCCCGGGCTCTAGGTAGGCGAGGCATCACGGCGCTCTATAGTCACCAGCACGCCGCGCTCCAAGCCGCACAACGAGGCGACGACCTGGTGATCGCCACGCCGACCGCCTCCGGCAAGACGCTCTGCTACAACCTTCCGGTCTTGCAAGCGCTTCTGGATGCCCCCAAGGCTCGGGCCCTCTATCTCTTCCCGACCAAGGCCCTCGCTCGTGACCAGGTCGAGTCCGCGCGGAAGCTCGTCGACGCTATCTTAGGAGACGATGAAAAGAGCGCCATCGGCATCTCCGTCTATGACGGAGACACCCCCCCCGACCAGCGTCGTGCGGCGCGGCGACGGGCCAGGATCCTCGCCACAAACCCCGACATGCTCCACGCCGGGATCCTCCCTCACCACCCGGCGTGGCGCGAGCTCTTCGCTGGCCTCCGCTACGTCATCGTCGACGAGATCCACACCTATCGTGGCGTCTTCGGCAGTCATGTCGCCAACGTCCTCCGCCGCCTCGCGCGGATCGCCGCCTTCCATGGCGCGTCGCCACGCTTCATCGCGACCAGCGCGACCATCGGCAACCCCGAAGAGCTCGCCGCGCAGCTCTTCGGCCGGCCCGCCACCTGTATCCGCCAGAGCGGCGCCCCAAGCGGCGCGCGCCAGATGATCGTCTACAACCCTCCTGTCGTCGACCGAGCTCTCGGGCTCCGGCAGAACTACCTGAAGGCCGCCTGCACCATCACGCGCGACCTCGTCGACCAGGGCCTCTCCACCCTTGTCTTCTGCCGCAGCCGCTTGGCGGTCGAGGTGCTGGTGCGCTATTTGCGCGACACTCTCGACGTCGCTCCAGCTGGGGGCGTCGTGACCCCCGGCGACGACCCCACCAACCTGCTGCGGGTTCGGGGCTATCGCGGCGGCTATTTGCCCGACCGTCGCCGCCGCATCGAGCGCGCGCTGCGCGAGGGCGCCCCAGATGTGGTCGTCGCCACCAGCGCTCTCGAGCTCGGGATCGACATCGGTGCCCTCGACGCCGTGGTGATCGCCGGCTGGCCTGGGAGTCGCGCCGCGGTCTGGCAGCGCTCGGGCCGCGCGGGGCGTCGCCTGACCCCCAGCCTGACGGCCCTGGTGGCCTCCAGCGAGCCGGTCGACCAATTCGTCGCCGAGGAGCCCGATTACCTCTTCGGTCAGGGTGCCGAGCACGCGCGGGTCGACCCAGAGAACACCTCGGTGCTGGTGCCCCACCTCAAATGCGCTGCCTTCGAGCTGCCCTTCGCCGCCGGCGACCGCTATGGGGAGCTGGAGCCCGCCGAGACCGATCAGGTGCTGAACCTGCTGGCCGACGCCGAGCTCTTGCATCGCGGCGAGCGGGCCTTTCACTACGTTGGCGGTCAGTATCCGGCCAACGAGGTCTCCCTGCGGGGACGCCTCGATGAAAACGTCCTGGTGGTGCGGGTCGAGGCCGCGACCGCGCCGGGGCAGCCCCTCGAGGCTGGTGGAGGGGTGGTGATTGCGGAGGTGGCCTACGACGACGCACCGGAGACGCTCCACCCTCACGCGATCTACCAGCTCGAGGGTGCGCAATACCTGGTCGAGCGCCTCGACCACGACGCCCACCGCGCCTATGTGCGTCAGGTCGAGATCGATTACTACACCACGTCGATGCTCGACGAGCGGCTGCGTGTCCTCGAGCGTCTCGATCGGGCCGGCGACACAGCCCATGGCGAGATCCACGTCACACGCAAGGTGGTCGGCTTCAAGAAGATCAAGCTCCACACCCATGAGAACCTCGGCTACGGCGAAGTCGACGAGCCCCAGCGCGAGATGCACACCACCGCCTGCTGGTTCACCTTGCCCAGCGAGATCCTCGCGCAGCTCGATCGGAGCCCCGAGCAGGTCACATCCGCAGCGCAGGCGCTCTCGGTGGTCTTGCACGCCAGCGCTGCGCTTCTGTTGATGAGCGACCGCTCGGACCTCGGGCGCGCGATCGGTGACGCCAACGCCGAGTGGCTGGCGCTGTCCACTGGGAGGCGTTCACCCTACCGGGTCGAAGTGGCTGGTAACCAGGCGCCTGCCGGCCAACCTGTGATCGTGCTCTACGATAGGTATCCCGGCGGCACGGGGCTGGCTGAGCGGCTCTTCGATGAGCGCGCTCGGCTGCTCGAGCTGGCCGCCGGTCGCCTTGAGCGCTGCGACTGTCAGGCTGGCTGCCCCGCCTGCGCGGGGCCCGGCACCGAGGCCGCGGACAAGACCCTGGCACGGCAGCTGGCCCGGGCCCTCGCCGAGCGCGCCGGAGGCGAGCGCGAGGCGGCGCTGGCCTTGCCTCAGGTGTAGCGATGCGGCTGCTGAGACGTCTCGAGCGAGATCTCGCACCATCACCCACGGCGCCTCGTCGGCCAGCCGTATCGCCTCCCCCACAGCCCGCCGCGTCGCCGCCATGGCACGACGACCTCGCCGAAGGTGAGCCTGAGCGCGAGCGGCCATCGGAGCTTATCGACCAGCTCCGTCGCGGCATCGCCAGCATCGATCGGCGCTACCGCCTGCTCTCGCGGTGTGCGCAGCACGAGGAGGATCGCCAACGTCCACACCTCGGCACGAGAGCGCGCTACGTGATACCCAACCAGCAGGACACCCACGCTCGCGATCGTCCTGCGCAGGCCCATCGAGCCCCCCGCCCTCAGCTAGCCGCGCGGCGCTGGAACGACGCGCTCGACCAGGCGCCCATCGTCGCTGGAGGGCCATCCGATAGGGTGGCCGCGAGGCCTGCACCCGCAGCAGCAGTGCGCCCCTGGCGCCCCCGCGACGCGAGCGCCTGCGAGCCGCTCCGTCAACCTCATAGCGACTGCGGGTTGCTCTATCGCGAGCGGTACGCGCCGGGGCAGCACCTGGGCGCACTCGACCTCACAGCTCCCGACCGACCAGCCCTGGCGCTGATCGCGCGCTTGGCTGGCGACGAGGAGAGCTCCGCGCTGAAACCACAGGACCTGCTCTTTCTCGACACCGAAACCACGGGGCTCTCTCGCGGCGCGGGGACGATCGCCTTCATGATCGGCGTCGGCTTTTTCGATGACGAGGGTGGCCTGGTCGTCGATCAGATCGTACTCACGAATCCGGAGCGAGAGCCCGAGGGGCTGCAGCTCCTGGCCCAAGAGCTCTCCCAGGCCCGCGTTCTGGTGACGTTCAACGGCGCCAGCTTCGACCTCCCGGTGCTGCGCAACCGCGTCATCCTAACCCGCACGCCCGGCCTCGACGGTCTCCACGCCCTACCCCATATCGACCTCCTCCCCCGTTGCCGGCGGCTCTTTCGTCAGCGCCTCCCCGACTGCAAGCTCGGCACCATCGAGCGCCAGATCCTCGGTTTCACACGCCGAGACGATATCCCCGGCGCAGAGGTGCCCCTGGCCTACCTGCGCTTTCTACGACACGGCGCTCGAGATGAGCTGCAGCAGGTGCTCGAGCACAACCTGCTCGACATCGCGTCGCTCGCGGTGCTGCTGCCGCGCGTCGCGCACCACGTCTTCGAGCCGCTGAGGTGGGCCGAAGACGCCGCCGAGCTGTTGGCCAGCGGTCGCTATTGGGCGAGCAGCGATCAGTGGCTCGCCATCGCCTGTCTGGAGCGAGCCGTCGAGCTCGCGTCGCGGCCAGGTGAGCGCCGGAAGGCCCGCAGTGAGCTAGCGCGGCTCTACCGACGCGCAGGAGATCGTGGACGCGCGCGGGACCAATGGGAGGTGCTGCGCCGCGAGTTTCCCGGCCACGACGAGCCCTATGTCGAGCTGGCCAAGCACGAAGAGCACGTCACCAAAGACCTCGCCTCCGCGTTACGCCACGCCGAGGCCGCGCCCAACGCCAACCACCCGCAGATCCAGCGTCGCGTCGCGCGGCTGCGGCGACGCCTCGAACGTCAGGCCAGGTAACGCAGGCGCCGCTCTCCGGGGAGCTGGGGGACGTTCGCTGGACTCGGGTGCTTCGGTGCTCGTCAGTCAGCGCTCTCAGCGACGGGCGTTGCGCCAGAGCACCCAGCGCCACGAGGCGCGCTCGACCCAAGGCAGGCGTAGCGCCGCGGCATCGAACGCCAGGCCGGCGTTCTGCTGCACGAGGCGCTGCAACGTCGTGCGGCCGAAGTCGTAGGTCCAGAGCGTCGGCTCGCCACTCAGGAGCCGCCGCGCCACATGAGCGATCTTGGCCCGGCGTGCCTCGTCGCAACAGATCACGATCTCGTCGGCTTCGATCCTTTTGGGCCCCACAATCGCCGCCACGCCGCGCAGGTTATGCAGCGTGGTCAGGGCCTCTTCATCGCGTATCGTCTCGAGCACGACGCCGCGGTCTTGGAGGTGCTCGGCGCACACCCGAGCCTCACTCACGCCTGGCGCACTTCGGGGGTTGGTGAAGCCACCGCTGGTGATCAGGAGAGGCGGGGGGCAGCGGCTCTCGCAGCCTTCATATCGAGGCTCTCTCAAGAGCGCTTCAATGTCGTCAGCGACACCGTCGAGGAAGCGCCGCACGACGGGGGTGATGTGGCAGTGATAGCCGAGCACGACCAACGCGCGGGGCGCTTTCATGGGCGTGAGACGAGGACCCATCGTCGCTCCATAGCACAGAGCGGCTGCGCGTAGCGAGCCGCGCAGTGCGAAGCCCATGACGCGGCAACAATCGTCCGACGCATGTGGGCTTCAACACCCAGGACGTAGAGTTTCAATCATTTGGCATGCTGGCACGAGGCATGAAGCATCGGGGGCCGTCCAGGAGGTGCCCTATGACCGTTCGCTGCGAGACCATCGAGACTCTCCCCGATCGCCCCGAACGCTTCGAGCGTCGGGTCGCGCTGATCATCCCGGCCTTCAACGAGGCTAACCATGTCGGCGACGTAATCGCGCGCTGCCAGCGCGTCGAGCCAGCGGCGATCGTGGTGATCAACGACGCCTCCACCGACGACAGCGCCGCGGTGCTGGAGGCTCTCGCCGCCACCGACCAGACCGGCCGCTTGCTCGTGCTGCACAACCCACAGAACCTCGGCAAACAAGGCTCGGTGCGCCGCGGCCTCCGCGAGCTGGCCGAGCGCGGCCCACGCCTCGACGCCATCGCCCTGCTCGACGCCGACGGCCAACACGACCCGGCCGAGCTGCCGCCGCTGGCCACCTTGCTCGAGCGGCACGATGTCGTGATCGGGGCTCGCGCTCAGGACGAGATGCCGCTGCACCGGCGGATGTCCAACGGCCTGGTCAACGTCGGCTACGCGGTGATCGGCGGCGTGGACTTCGTCGACGTACAGAGCGGTCTGCGGCTCTACCGCTGGTCCGCGGCGCTGGTGCTCGCCGAGGAGCTGCCGGAGGTCGGCGGCTACGGCATCGAGCACGAGTCGCTGGCGATCCTCGCCCGCCACGCCCAGCGCCACGGCGCGCGGCTAGAGGTTGCCGCGGCGACGATCACGTGCGCCTATGGAGACGCAGAGAGCTCGATCCGCAAGCGCGACCTGCTCTCTTTGGTTTACCACACGCTGCGGCAAGCCCTCCGTGTGCGCCGCTCTCAGCGCCCCATCGTGGTGGAGGCTGCCTGATGCGTACGATGACGGTCGAGATCCACGACGTAACCCCGGCCCTCCTTCCAGAGGTGAGGCAGCTCCACCACGCGCTCGCGGGCCTCGGCATCGAAAACCCCACCCTGCTGGTCGTCCCCTGCTTCGAGGATGAGGGCGGTCGGCGCTGGGACCTGCGCCAAGCTCCGCGCTTCGCCGCGTGGCTGCGTAGCCGCCGCGACGCCGGCGACGAGCTCGTGCAGCACGGGCTGACCCATCGCGCCCCAGGGCCACCTCCCCCAGGCCTACGAAACACCCTGATGCATCGCTATGTTAGCCGCGGTCAGGCCGAATTCGCCCACCTCGACAGGGCTGAAGCGGCGCGCCGTCTCGAGCGAGGGCGTCGGATCCTCGCCGCCTGTGGCCTCCACGCCGAGGGCTTCATCGCGCCAGCGTGGCAGCAGAGCGCCGAGGCGCTCGACGCCCTGCGGGACACGAGGTTCGCCTACACCGCCTTCCTGCGCCACGTGTTGCCCCTCGCTGGACCGCCGATCGTGGCCCCGGCGCTGACCTTTGCGGCGGCGCAGCTGCTGGTCGATCGAGGCAAACGCCTGGCCATGCGGGCCGTCGAGGAGCTCGCCGCCCAGCGCCCCCTCCTGCGCGTCGCTCTGCACCCGGAGGATGTGCGCCACCCGGGACTGCTCTCGCATATCTTGCGGCGTATCGTCGCGCTCCGAGAGCGGCGCGAGGTGGTCAGCTATGGCGCCTGGTTCGAGCGCTCGGCTTCGGGAGACGCTCCGTCTTCAGCGCGAGACGCGGCGTGAGCGCTCGAACGCTCTCACGGAGCGTGGTCAGCAGTGTGGCCTCGACCGCCATCGACGTGGGGCTCTTCGCCCTCGCGACCTTGACCCTCGGCGGCCTGGCGCTCGTGGCGGCGCGCTGGATCAGCGGGGCCGTCGGCGCGGTGACCAACTTCGCCCTGAACCGACGCTGGGCTTTCGCCGACCCGAAGAGCAGCAAAGACGAGAAGCAGGCGGGGCTCGCCGCACAGAGCGGCCGCTACGCGATCGTCGCGCTGCTCTCGGTGACTCTCGGGACCGGCCTGTGGTGGATCCTGCGGGCGCTCACCTCTGCGGATCCGCGACTGCTCCAGCTCGTGAGCATGGCTGTTGTCTGGCTGTTGGTGAGCTATCCGCTGATGCGACGCTGGGTCTTCGCCCGGCCTTCGCCAGCCCTACGCTGACTCTAGAGCGCTGACTTACCTCCCGTCGCTGCGCTGGTCTGCGAAATCACAGCGGTTGTTGCTCCTCGGTTGCTTGCTACCAGCAGGCGCCCTCCTCGCTCCTACGCCGTGATTCCGCATCCTTCGCGCAGCTCGGTCCGGTAAGCTGATCAGCGCTCTAGGCGGCTCAGCCAGGCTCCGCAGCCGTCGGGAGCAGCGGGAGACAGCAGCGCCAGCCCCGAAGCGAGCGCCCCGCGAGGGGGCCTGAGGGGACTGACCTGCAGCCGCCAGCCAGACACCTCTGGCCAGCGCGCCCAGGCTCGTGTGGCAGCGCCACGCGCGACGAAACCAAAGGTGTAGCGTGGGTTGATCTCGCAGATCGGCGCCCAGCGCTCGCCCCCCTCCGGGTCGCGGTAGCGAAAGGCGTCGACCCCGAAGGGCCCTCGGTAGCCTGCCCCATGAAGCGCCCGGGCGACAGCGCGCCCCGCGTCGAGCAGCGCTCGTCGTTCGGCCGCATCTAAGAGCGACCTCTGGCCCTCTCGAACGATCGGGCCGTCTCGAACGATCGGGCCGTCTTGAACGACCGGGCCGTCTCGAACGATCTCGACGCCCAGGAAGGCGCCGCGGGGATCGGTGAGCTGACGATGTAGGCCCAGCGAGCGCCCGTCGGGATGTCCCTCCGCGACCCAGCCGCAGATCCCGACGTCGAGGGTGCGCTCGCACCACGGCTCGACGAGGAGCACCCGGCCGCTGGCCAGCAGCTTACTCAGCTGGCGCCGCTCGGCATCTCGGATCTCGCCGTCGACGAGCACCCGCTGCCGTCCAGCCGCAGAGAACGGATGCTTGGCGACCCACGGCTGAGGCGGCTGTTCGCGCCGCCAGGCGGCGATCTCGTCGAGGGTGCCTACCAGCCGGGCGCGGGGCAACCCCAGCCCTAGCCTTTGCCCCAAGGCCCACGCGAAGGCGCGGTGGGTCACGGCGGCGATCGTCGATGGATCCAGCGCGGGCGCCGACCCTGGCCCTGGCGTCGGCTCCTGCTGGGCGAAGGCCAGCGCCCGCGCGACCACATCTCGCGGCGCGCGACGCGTCGCAAGAGACCAGCTCAGGTGACCGGGTGTGTCCGGAGGCTCCCCATATGACAACCCCGGCGGCCGCCCCAGCGCGCTCGTCACCCGCGCCGGATCGACGATCCGGGGCGTCCAGATCTCGACAGGGCGGTCCTCTGAGACGAGGTAGCTCAGCAGCGTCCCGAGCGCCGAGAGGCGCTGCATCAGCGCCTCGCTGAGGGGCCGATTGGCCAACACCGCCTCGGCGTGCAGGTTCGCGACGATGCGCTGTGGCGAGGCTTTCACGGCGCCAGCCTACCCCATCGACGCGGTTCTGCTAGATTGGCCGGCCGTGGGCCTGCTTCATCTCACGCGTGACGAGGACGGCAACCGCATCGAGGTGCGCACCGCCGGGCGTACGCGGCGGCTATACATCAACGGCGTGCTCAACACAGAGCACAACCCAACGCAGCTGATCACAGGCGACGTCTGGGATCCCCTCGCCCTCGCGGGGCTGATCGCGCCCCCCAGCCAGGTCGATGACGTGCTCCTCCTCGGACTCGGTGGAGGAGCCGCCGTCCACATGCTCCGCTCGCTCGTCAAGCCCCGCGGCCGTCTCGTCGCCGTCGACTCGAGCGCCACCGTGGTCCGCTTGGCGACCGAGATCTTTCGTGTGCGTTGCGAGACGATCGTCGCCGACGCCCGCGCCGCGGTGAAGGACCTCGCGACACGAGGTCGACGGTTCTCGCTGGTGATCGACGATGTCTTCACCCGTGACAGCGACGAAGCGCGCCGCGCTTACCCCTTCGACGCCCCATGGCGTCAGCAGCTCTGGCAGCTCCTCGCCTCCGAGGGCGGGGTGTTGGTGGCCAACCTCGCGGCACCCAAGGAGCTTCCCGCGGCTCTCGCCAAGCTCCCAATGGCGATCCAGTCCGCCTTCGTCTTTCGTGTCGAGGGCGCCGTCAACCGCATCGTCGCCCTGAGCAGCTATGAAACCGAGCGGCGCGAGCTCCTCGAACGAGTGCAGCGGTGTGTACCCCAAGAGCAGCTGGGGCGTCTACGCTGGCAGATTACGCGCAAGCGCCTGGCCGTGCTGCGCTGAGCCGAAGCTGACAAAACCGCTGTTGTCGTGCAATTATGCGGCCTTCGACGACGGAGCAGCAATGTCTGGCGCGAAGGCAACTCTCGAGCTCGGCCTGGTGGAGACCACAGCGCTGGCGCTGGGTATCCTCTTTATGGGGTACATCCTCAACCGCCTGATCCCCTTTCTCCGCAACTACAACATCCCAGAGCCTGTGGTCGGCGGCATCGCCTTCGCCACCCTCAGCAGCGTGGTCTACTCCCAGCTTGGCTTCGCGATGACCTTCGACATGACGTTGAAGTCACCGCTGATGCTCGTCTTTTTTACCACCGTCGGCCTCGGCGCGAGTCTGAAGCTCTTGGTCAAGGGGGGGCCGAAGGTGATGCTCTTTCTGGCCATCTCGACCGTCTACTTGCTCGCCCAGAACAGCACCGGCGTGGCGATCGCCTGGCTGACCGATCTGCATCCACTGCAAGGCCTGGTCTCCGGCTCGATCACGCTCTCCGGTGGCCACGGCACCGGCGTGACCTACGCCGACCTCTTCCGCGACATCCACAACATGCAGGGCATCATGGAGCTGGCGATGGCCAGCGCCACCTTCGGCTTGGTCCTCGGTGGCCTGATCGGTGGCCCGGTGACCAAACGGTTGGTCGACCGCTACGGGCTGGAGCCCGCCGAGCGCGTCGACGAGCAGACCGAGGAGGTGACCTACAGCCTGGAGGACACCGACAAGGTCACCCCGCGGCGGATGATGGAGACGCTGCTGATCATCGGCGTCTGCATGACCTTCGGCAACCTGATCTACCTCTTGCTGCGGGGCAAGGGGATCACTGTCCCGTCGTTCATCTGTTCGCTCTTCCTCGGCATGGCCGTGACGAACATCTGCGACGTCACCCAGGTCTACACCATCAACAAAGAGACCGTCGACCAATGGGGCACCATGGGCCTGTCGATCTTCCTCGCCAAGGCGCTGATGTCGCTCCGGCTCTGGGAGCTCTTCGCGCTCGCGTTGCCAATGCTCGCCATCCTCGTCGCCCAGACCGCCGTGATGGCGCTCTTCGCCTACGTCGTGACCTTCCGGCTGATGGGCAAGGACTATGACGCGGCGATCATCGCCGGTGGCCATTGCGGCTTCGGTCTCGGCGCCACGCCCACCGCCGTGGCGAATATGGAGGCGCTGGTCTCACGCTACGGCGCCTCGCCGCAGGCCTTCTTGGTTGTACCGATGGTCGGCGCCTTCTTCATCGACATCACCAACGCCCTCGTGATCCAGGGCTTCATAGCCGTGGTCGGCTGAGGGAGGACGCCATGAGCACCCGTCTCCGCGCCGCCCCCTTTTGCCTCGCAGCCCTCGCGGTCGTGGCGCTCGGCAGCGGCTGTCGAAGAGGGCCCGGCGGCGACGCGCTGAGGGCGACGCTGCAGCAGCGCCTCGACCAGAACTTTGGCGAGGGGCTCTTTCAGCTGAGCGGGCTGGATCGCAAGGGGCACTACCCGCTGGCCGCCGCCCGCGAGGGCGAGACCCGAGTGTTGGTCTATTACAACGCCACGGTGCGCTTCCTGCGCGCCCACCGACTCTCGGATTGGAACCAGCTCAACGTCGGCTCCCTGGTCTCCGTGCTCGGCGCCACCCCGCTGGGTGTGCGTGGCGTGAAGGCGAAGGGCAACGCCAAGGGGGACAAGCTGACCGTCCACGGGGCGCTGGCCTGGGCTCGCGACGCGAAGGGCGGAAGCTGGCATGCCGTGGCGTTCACGCCAGCGAGCGAGGGCAAGGGACGCTCGCGGGGAGAGCCGCTCCCCTACCGCAGACACCTCGATCGCCTCGGGGCCATCGGCAAGGAGCTCTCGAAGGCTCGCAAAGATCCCGCGCTGGCGACGCTCACGGGAGAGCTCTCGAGGCTGGTCGCGCGCTCCGAGCGACGCCTTGGTCGAGCCCTGGGTTGGCTGACCCTCGCGACGGGGCCCTCCGGGGGCGAGTACGATCGTCAGGGCCGCGGGCTGGTGCGGATCCTGGGCGCCGCCAAGCAGCGCGCGCGCGCCTACAGGAGCGCCGGCAGCCGGGAGAACCTACGCCTCGTCGCCCAGGGCGAGGTGCTCTTCGCCTACGCGCAGAACGACATCGCCGCGATGGCTTACGGGGGCAAGGGTGTCTTCACCGGCGATCCCAAGCCGCGGCTCCGGGCCGTCTGCTCGCTCTTTCCGGAGGCGCTGCAGATCGTGACCCTCGCCGACCGAAAGCTCGCCTCGTTGGAGGCCCTGCGGGGCAAGCGCATCGACATCGGTCCCGAAGGATCTGGGATGCGGATCAACGCGCTGGCGCTGCTGCGGGCCGCCGGGCTCACCCTGAGCGACTTCGCCAAGGTCCGCGGTCGCGGCCTGCCAGGGGCGCTGCTCGACCTGAAACATGGAGAGGTCGACGCGGTCTTCCTCACGAGCGCGTTCCCCAACGCTGGTGTGCAGCGCCTCGCGGCGTCGGCGACGATCGAGCTGCTCGCGATCCCCCAGGGCCTGCGCGAAAAGCTGCGGGCCGACTACTTGCTGCCCCAGACGATCCCCGCCAAGACCTATAAGGGGGTGCATGGGGCGCGGCAGACGGTTGGCGTAACGGCGCTACTGGTGGCCCGCGACGACGCCCCGGCCAAACAGGTCGAGGCGCTGCTGACGCACCTCTTTGCCAACATCGACCGGCTCTCTCGCAAGAGCCTGCAAGCCTACTTCATCTCCCGGGCCAACGCCAAAAAGGGGCTCCGCCTGCCGCTCCACCCCGTCGCAGCTAGCTTTCTTGATCAGACGCCCAGGTAGGGGCGGATCCCGCCCCAGAACGTCGCGTAGAACACGTGGGTGTAGGCGCAGGCCGGGTACCCGCGGAGGAAGTAGAGCGCGCCGAAGAAGAGGCCGGCGACCGCGAGCGTGAAGAGCCTGCCTGCCACACTGACCATGTCGTTGCTCATCAGCGGCGCGGCGAAGGTGCCGACCGCCGCGAAGACACCGGCGCCGACGAGCACGGCTAGCCCCTTGGCGACCCAGGGGCGCAGAGTGCCAACCTTATGGGCGAAGAGGAAGAATAGCTCGAGCTGGATCCAGCGGAAGATCGTCTCTTCGTTGACGGCCTCGCCGAGGGCCGAGACGATCGGCTCGAGTCCAGGCTTCGGCGGCGCGAAGGCGGGCTTCAGGTGCAGGCCCTTGAGGGCGAAAAAGACGAACACAGAGGCCGCCGCGGCGTAGAGCATCGACTCGACGACCAGGGGGCCGAAGTAGCGCGGCTCGAAGCGGCCCTTGCGGTGCAAGATCAGCGTGAGCAGGATGAAGGCCCCGGCCAGCCCGAGCTGGATCCCCTTGTAGGGCGTCTCTCCCACCAGGTCGATCTGGAGGCGAATCAAGAAGTCCCGCTTCTCGGCCGTCAGCGGCCCGAAGACCAGGGCCAGGGCGTAGGCCAGCGTCAGCGGGACCCCCATCAAAAAGCCCGTGAAGGCGCCCTTGCTGTGGGTGTGATAGGCCGAGAGCCGCTCGCGCAGCTCGCTTCGTCCCTGGGTCATCGCCGAGCATCTTGGCGCTCGTCGAGGGGGCGGCGCAACTGCGTACAGCTCCCCGGGAAAAAACGTAGACGATCGTTTGTCCTGGACTCCGCTGGCTTCGTTGCGCGTCAGTCAGAGACGTCGCTTCCTTCCTCGCGCCTCGCCACCGAAGCTCGGCACCGATGTGTTCCTCTGTTTTCCGGGTCGCAGGGTCCCTTGACTGCGACGATGGCGGCGAGCGACGATGCGGCGTGCATCATCTCGACAACCGAACTGGCAACGTGGCGAGCGCCCTACTCTGTCTGGCGCTCGGTGTTGGTGGCGCCGGCTGCAGGGACAGCGCTGGCCCACCGGCGAGCTTCAGCTTGGCGACGTTCAACGTACGCAACTTCTTCGACGGCGCCGACGATCCGCTGAAGCTCGACGATGTCCCGGGCGTGCTGGAGGTGTCGAAGAAGGTCAAGCAGCTGGGCACCGCGCTGCGGGTGCTCGACGCGGACGTTGTGGCGTTGCAGGAGGTGGAGAACAAGGCGCTGCTCGAGCGGCTCCGCAGCGAGGAGCTCGCCGACCGGGGCTACACGGAGCTGCGCCTCGTCGAGGGCAACGATCCGCGAGGGATCGACGTCGCTCTACTCGCTCGCTTCCCGGTCACCCGGGAGGTCAGCCACGCGGCGGATCGCTTCCCGGGGGTGGACGGCGACACCGAGACGCATGGCTTCAGCCGCGACTGCCTCGAGCTCGATCTCGACGTCTCCGGGCGCACCCTGACGCTGCTGATCAATCACCTCCGCGCGGCCACCAGCGGCTCCAACGATAGGGCGCGGCGAAACGCGCAGGCTGCGCGGGTGCGTGAGCTCGTCGACTCGGCCCTCACGGCGACGCCGAACGCTCTGCTGGCGGTGGTCGGCGATCTCAACGATGACCCCCAGAGCCGCGCCCTGGAGCTTCTGAGCAGGGGGCCGAGTGGAGCGCTCCTTGATGTGCTCGAGGGCCGCTCGACTCGAGACCGGATCACCGTCAGCTGGAGCGATGAGAAGCAGGTCGACTACCTGCTCCTCTCGCCGAAGCTCGCCGAGGCGCTCGACGCCGGATCCGGCGCCGTGCTCAGGACCCAGATCTTCTCCAACACATCCGACCACTTCCCGGTCAAGGCGCAGCTCACGCTCCCCTGACAGGGGACGACGACGCGAGGCGGATCCAGCTCGAGGCCATCTTTGCCCGGCTGGAGACGTCGCGGATGCCCTTCGGCCGCTATCCGATCCAAAGGATCGCCCACCAGCTGGGGTGCCGCTCTACGACCTTCCCCACGAGTATCGGGCGTGGTTGGCCCGCCAGGGTTTCCCTCCCGGTGAGCTCGGCGAGCTGATGACGCTCGAAAGCGGCCGGCGGTGCCCGGCGACGGGAGGCATGGCTCTAGAGCGCTGGTCAGCTTACCGGACCGAGCTGCGCGAAGGATGCGGAATCACGGCGTAGGAGCGAGGAGGGCGCCTGCTGGTAGCAAGCAACCGACGAGCAACAACCGCTCTCAAAAAGGTCAGGAGAAGCTCGACCAGTCGGGCTGCCGCTTCTCCATGAAGGCGCTGATCGCCTCCCGGGCCTCCGGTGAGGAGAGGCGCTCGATGAAGACCTTGGCCTCGCCGAGCAAGGTCGCCTCGATCTCCGCTTGGTGGTGGCCGCGCAGCAGCTTCTTCGCCGCGCGGAGCGCCGCTGGCGGCCGCCGGCAGAGCTCGGCGCAGCGCTCGAGCGCGACCTCGAGCAGGCGCTCGGGGGTCACCACCTGGTTGACCAGGCCAAGGACGCCAGCCCTCTCGGCGCCAATGGGATCGCCGTAGTACAGCAGCTCGGCCGCTCGCTGAGGCCCGACCAGCGCAGGCAAGAGCAAGCTCGAGGCGCCCTCGGGGGTCAACCCGAGCTTGCAGAAGGGCATCGAGAGCTTGGCCCGCGTGGAGGCGAAGACCAGGTCGCAATGCAGCAGCATCGTCGTGCCGATCCCCACCGCCACACCGTCGACCGCCGCCACGAGCGGCTTGCTGAAGCGAGCCAACGCGAGCAGGAAGCGAAACACTGGCGCCTCGGTGTCCTTGGGCGGCTCGGCGAGAAAGTCGGCCAGGTCGTTGCCGGCGGTGAAGGCTTCGCCCGCCCCAGTGACCAGCACGGCGCGCACCTCTGGCTGCCCGTTGGCCTGCTCGAGGGCCTCGGCGAGGTCGCTGTACATGGCGCCGGTCAGCGCGTTCTTACGCGTGGGGCGATCCATCACCAACATCAACACGCCGCCGTCCTGAACGCTACGGATCCCCTCGTTCTCGCTCATGCTCTACCTCTCGCGTCTGCTCAGCCACCACCCACGGTGACCGAGAGCACCCACGCGCTCGCCGTCTACGAGCGCGCGCTCATGATGTCGAAGCTCGCCACCGCCGCGACGATATGGCGTCGATGAGCCTCCTGGTAGTCGCGCGCCGCAAGCAGCTCGGCGACCGTCGAGCCCCCGGCGAGATCGTGCTCGCTCAGCCCTCGAGGCTTGAGAGCACCTGATGGAGACCTGCACTCGCAACCGCGACTCCCTAGATGAGTCCAACCAGAGCTTGCCCGCACGGGACTCGACGCGCAAGCGCTGGCGCTCGCCCCAACTCTTGGCAGATAATCAGGCCGATGATCGACTCGGATGATAGCCCTCCTCAGGTCGCGCCGTTGGAGACGACCCGCGCCGCGAGATCGACGACCGAGCGCATGCTCGAGATTCTCGACTCACTGCCGAACCCCGTCTTCGTCAAAGACGAGGAGCATCGTTGGATCTCGCTCAATGACGCCTTCTGCCGCTTCATCGGCCGACCGCGCGAGGAGCTGCTCGGACGCAGCGACTACGACTTCTTCCCGAAAGCGGAAGCCGACCTCTTCTGGCGCAACGACCAGGAGGTCTTCCGGGGCGGTGAACCCAACGAGAGCGAGGAGTCGCTGACCGACAGCAACGGCAACCTGCGCTGGATCCTCACCCATAAATCCATCTGGCCCGCGCCCGACGGGCGGCGCCTGCTCGTCGGCGTGATCACCGAGATCACTCAGCGCAAGGAGGCAGAGCAGGCGGCGATCGCGGCTCGAGAGGCGGCCTTGCAGGCGTCCAAGGCCAAGTCCCAGTTTCTCGCGAATATGAGCCACGAGATCCGCACGCCTCTCAACGGCGTGATCGGCATGACCTCCCTCGTGCTCGAGACGACGCTCTCAGCTGAGCAACGAGACTACATCGAGACGGCGCACGATTCGGCGCTGAGCTTGCTCGAGGTGACCAACAACATCCTCGACATCTCCAAGATAGAGGCCCGTAAGGTCGAGCTCGAGCGCGAGCCCTTCAGCTTGGCGAGGGCCCTCTCCGAAGCGCTCGCCCCCCTCGCCGCGCGCAAGGGCGTGTATCTCCTCGCGACGGTGGCCCCGGATGTGCCGCGGGACGTCATCGGTGACTCCCTTCGCCTCCGACAGGTGTTGACCAACCTGCTGGCCAACGCGCTGAAGTTCACCGAGCGCGGGCACGTCTCGCTCGACGTACGTCGCGAGAGCGGTGATGGCAAGCGGCTCCGCTTTCGTGTCTGCGACACGGGCATCGGCATCTCGGAGCAGAACCGCGAGCGGATCTTCGACCTCTTCAGCCAAGGCGACCAATCGACAACACGTCGCTTCGGTGGGACGGGCTTGGGGTTGGCGATCTGCCGCCAGCTCGTGGCGTTGATGGGGGGCACGATATCCGTAGAGAGCACCCTCGGCGAGGGCTCGGTCTTCTCCTTCGACGCCCTGCTTCCCCCCTCGCGAGACACGGACGTGCTGGAGATCGTCGCCCGGGGACCGCAGCGTCCCCTGCGGGTGGCGCTTCACGACGCCCAAGCGACGAGCCGCGCCGCAACACGGCGCCTCCTGGACGCGCTGGAGCTCGAGGTCGTCGACACCGGCGGGGACGAGCAACAGCTCCGCCAGCTCTTGGTCGACGGCGCGAGGAGCGTTGACGCAGCGCTCGTGTCTTTTCACCTCGATGAGCAGCGTGGCTTGGAGTCATGCAGACGGATGCTCACCGGACCGACGGGCGGGCGGCCCGTCGTGCTGATCACCAAGCCGGGCCCCCTCGGGTCTGCTGGCAGATGGCGCGAAGCGGGCATCAAGGCCCACCTGACGCAGCCCGTCTTCACTCAAGACCTGGCCGAGATCCTGCCGGCGTTCGCAGCAGACCAGAGCGCAGGAGAGGTCAGCGACGACTTCGAAGAGGCGGGGCCAGTGCCCCCCACGAACCCGTCGCTGTCAGTGCTGCTGGTCGAGGATAACGTCGTCAACCGGCGCGTGGTGCTGCATTTCCTCGAGCGCATGGGCTACCAGGGGACGGTGGCCGAAAACGGCCGCGAAGCGGTGAGCCTCTACCTCCAGGGCAGCTACGACGTCGTGCTGATGGACGTACAGATGCCGGAGATGGACGGCTTCGAGGCCACCAGGGCGATCCGGGAGGCAGACCGAGCCCAGGGGCGCCATACGCCGATCGTCGCGCTCACCGCCCACGCGATGCGCGGTGACGAGGAGCGCTGCCTCGAGGCCGGGATGGACGGCCACCTGCCCAAGCCGCTGGATCTGACCAACTTGGCGCGGATCCTCGAGCGCATCGCCCGCGAGGCCGGACCGCGCTAGGAGCTTCCCCACACATTCGGGACCGAGCCGGGTGCTGAGCTGCCGAGCCGATTCCATCCCCTGATCCCGGACGACGTCGACACCTCCGATATCGGTGACGGTGGCTGCATCGAGGGTGACGCCGCTGTCGTCAGAGCGACCGCTAGCCACGATGAAAAGAAGGCCCAGGATGGCCCCCTTGGAGGTTCGCTCGAGGATCGAAGGCGTGGCGATGCATAGGCCATGGCCGCGATCCGACACAAGCCCCTGCTGTTGACCGCCCCAGCCGCTGGATCGCGATTTTTTCTCTTCCCTCGTGTAAGGCAGGTCTGGGAGGGGCGTTTCCTGGGCACATCAGCGAGGGACGCCCATGAAACGAACCACCACCACTTGCCTCTTCAGCCGATCCTTCTTCGCCCCCATCGCGATCGTCGCCTGTGGGTTCATCGCCGCGAGCTGCGCAAGCAGCTCCACAGCCGGGCCTGGGGCCGAAAGCAAGGCTTCGAGTGGGTCAGCGGCCCCCGCCACGGTCGCCCCTGCCAGGCCGGCGCCGGCCCACTCCCCGCGCCCGGCCCGCGTCTCGGCCGAGGTGACCCACAGGATGACCTCGGACCGGGTGGCGCCCCGCTACGCCCCTACCCGCGCCAAACGCCCCGCCAGACGCCGCAAGGCCTCCGCGGTGCCCACGCCCGTCTATCCTAGAGGCGGAGCTGCGATGCCTCCTCCCTCGCCGGCTCCCGCCCCCGTGCCCCAAGCTCAGGCTCGCCTGCTCACGGCGGCATCTGTCGCAGATCACGACAGATTCAACAATTACCTCAGCTACTTGTCTCGCCGGTCGCATGAGGGCCGGATGACGGGGCTGGCGATGCATCGGCGCGTGCGGCTCCGCATCGTCGACGCCCAAGGCACGCCGATCAACGACGCCGCGATCACTGTCTCGCTCGCGAATCAGCAGCAGGTCTCCGGTCGCACCCACGCCGACGGGGTCTGGGATTTCTTCCCCAGCTTCTCTGCTCCGCAGGCCAACGGCGTCGCCTCGATCACTGTCAACGCGGGTTTGCAGCGCGTCACGACCCAGGTCACCCTGCCCCACAACGGCAGCACCGCCGAGGTCCGCGTTCAGCTACCGAACACGCGCGCCATCGCTCCACGCGTCCTCGACCTCGCCTTCGCGATCGACATCACGGGCAGCATGTCCGACGAGCTGCGCTACGTGAACAGCGAGATCGCCGACATCGTTCGGCGTGTCAAAGGCGCCGTTGCCAACACCAAGGTCCGCGTGGGCGCGGTCTTCTACAAAGACCGCCAGGACCAAAACCCGCTGCAGATGCTCCGCTTCACCACCGACGTCGCGGGCTTCGGTCGGGCGATGCGGCGGATCACCGCGGGCGGCGGCGGCGACTACCCGGAGGATATGAACGGCGGTCTGCAGCTGGCGATGAAGAGCCTGCGCTGGTCGACGGGGAACGCCGTGCGCGTGCTGGTGGTGCTCGCCGACGCGCCCCCGAAGCGCTACGCCGACGCTCGCTATCGCTACACCCACGCGATGGCCGACGCCTCGCGGCGCGGCATCCGGCTGCTCCCGGTGGCCGCCAGCGGCGCCAACCGCACCGTCGAGTACCTCTTCCGCGCGATGGGCGCGATGACCTCTACCCCCTACACCTACCTCACCGACGACTCGGGCGTCGGTGGCCGCCACATGGAGGCCGACACCGACCGCGTCGGGGTCGAGAAGTTCAACGACCTGCTGACCCGCCTGGTGATCAGCGACCTCCGCGGCAAGGGCATGCACGAGCCTGGGAAGCTCGGTCCTCACTAGCGGCTACGCCAAGCCCTCACCAGCTCGACAAGAAACGACGACGAGATAGGAGACGACGATGACAACCTCTAGAGTGCTGATCAACTTGCCGGACCGAGGTGCGCGAAGGATGCGGACTCACAGCGTAGGAGCGAGGAGGACGCCTGCTGGTGGCAAGCAAACGACGAGCGACAACCGCTGTGGTTTTGCAGACCAGCGCGGCGACGGGAGGGACGTTGGTCAGCGCTCTAGACTCCCCGGCCGCGTGCTCGGCCTCTCCCTGGCGCTGGCGACGATCTTGACCGCCGGCATGGCCAACGCCGACGTGGTCTACGACCGCAACGGCAAGCTCGCGATGCGCCCCACGAAATACTACATGACCCCGCCGCCGCCGGTGGTTGTCCCGCCGCCAGTGGTCGTCACCCCTGCGCCGCCCCCCTCGGTGGTCCTCGTGACCAAGCCTCGAAACCCCTACGACACCAGCGGCCTGGTGATCGCTGGCGCCGGCGTAGGTGGCCTGCTTCTCCGCGGCAGCGACGTCACCTCCCTCGTGCCGACCTACCGACTGCACCTCGGTCTCGCGGTCGGTCAGGCGCAGATCGGCCTGCGCAGCAACCTCGCCCCCGGCGCCATCACGCTCGCCGGCGACACCCCCGAGGCCAATGACATCTCGCTCTACGCGACCCGCCTGACCTTCGACTATCGCTTCCTGCGAGACGCCGTGGTCCACCCCGTCGCCGGCGCCGGCCTCGAGGCGATCGTCGCCGACCCCACTCGCGGTGACACCGGCCTGACCCTCGCTGGCACCGCCCGCATCGGCCTCGAGTTCGCCTACCCCATCGGCGCCAGCGCCCTCGCCGTCGGCATCGACGCCACCGGCCACCTCCCCTTCGCCCAGACCGACGCCATGACCGTCGACCTCTCCGCGATGCTCTCCTTCGGCGCCTACCTCGACTTCCGTTTCTAGCGAGCTACGGCAGCACCATCACCGGCAGGCGTGTCAGCGGGGTGTTGGCCTTCTCCACGAAGAGCACCGGCGGGATGGTCTCGACGAGCTCTCGAACGGGGGACGGCAGCTCCGAAGAGGCGTCGTCTGCGGCCCCTGCCTCCCCGACGCTGGCGCCCCGCAAGAAGCGCGACGCCAACCGCAGCCAGCTCCGCTTGACCTTTGGCAACACCACCAGGCGCACCGGCCGTCCCGCGAGCCCCGCTCGCCGCTTCGCCTCCTCAAGCGCCGCGGTCAGCCCCCCGTGGCGGTCGACGAGCTTCTCCTTGCGCGCCTGGACCCCGGTCCAGACCCGACCTCGGGCGACCCTATCCACCGCGGCGACCTTCATCCCGCGGCTCTCGCCCACCGCCGCGAGGAAGCGATCGTAGTAGTAGCGCAGCCGCGTGAGGATGAAGCGCTTCTCCTCGTCGCTGTAGGGCTTGGTGAACGACGCCATCGAGGCTCGCTTGCCATGCTGCTCGCGATGCAACGTGACGCCAACCCTCGCCAGCAAGGCGCTGAGGTCGAACTTCCCGGCGAAGATCCCGATCGAGCCGGTGATGGTCGCCGGCAGCGCATAGATCGTATGCCCCCCGGCCGCAGCGTAGTAGCCACCGGAGGCGGCGACGTTGCCCATCGAGACGATCACAGGCTTGTGGCGGGCCGCTGCTCGCACCGCGCGCCACATCCGGTCCGAGGCGACGGCGGAGCCTCCCGGGCTGTCGATGCGCAGGACGATCGCCTTGACCCGCCCGGAGGCTCGCGCCCAGCTCAGGGCCTTCACGATGGTCTTGTCGCCGACGACCTTGCGGCCGATCAGCGGCACGTTCGAGCTCTTGCCCGAGACGATGTCGCCCTCGAGCGTGATCACCGCGATCTGTGGCCCCACGGCCCAGCGAGGCGCTGTCCGCCGCAGCTTGCCCGCGGACCAGAGCCGAGCGTGGGCCAGCGCCGCGACCCGGCGCCCGACCCGCGGCGCCTCCACGAGCTCGTCGACGAGCCCCGCCTCCAGCGCCGTGGTGGGCGTGAAGGGCCCCTGGTCGATCACCTCGCGCAGCCGCTTGGTGCTCATACCACGGTCTTTCGCGAGGTCGCCAACGAGCTGGGAGAAGAGGCTCCCCAGCACGGCCTTTTGCACCTTCAGCGCAGGCCCCGAGGGTCCCTTGCGGGTGTAGATCTCGGGCGCGCTCTTGTACTCGGCGATGCGGATGAACTGGGGCCGCGCGCCAACCTTGTCAAAGAGCCCGCGAAAATAGAGGCGCGCCGAGGAGACCCCGGCCACGCGGAGGCCGCCGGCCGGATCGAGGAAGACCCGGTCAGCGCCGGCCACGGCGTAGTATTGACGAAACCCCGCCACGCTGAGGAACGCGTAGACTCGCTTCTTCGCGCGGCGGAGCCGTGCGACCCAGGCCCGCAGCTCCTGCGCATTGGCCCAGCCGAGGGTGACGCCGTCGAGGTGCAGCACCACCCCCGCGACATCCGGGCGCGTCTCTACCACGCGCAGCACACCGACTAATCCCAGCAAGCGGCGCGCGTTCAGCCCCTTGCGCAGCTTGAGCACGATCAACTTCGGGCGTCCCTCGATGAGCGGGGCGAGCCGGTCGCCACGCAAGGAAAAGGAGAGCGACGCCCCCTGAAAGGCGCTACGCGCCGCGCTAGCGGCGAGGGGACCGGTGGAGCTGGCCTCGAGGCTGCGGCCGATCACGGTCGACGCCGCGAAGCCGAGGCGCTCGAAGTCGAAGGCCAGCCCGCTGGTGATGCGAAAATCAGTCGTCTGGCCGCCATCTCGATCGTAGTCGCGGCGGCGCAGCTCCGCGTGGGCGAAGAGGCGCAGGCCGCGCAGCGGCTCGACAGCGAGGCGCGCGTGGGGATCGAGGGTGCCCCGTCGCTCGTGGAGGGCGAAGCCCAACCCGACCTCGAGGCGTCGGGTCGCGAGCGGACGGAGCGCGACATCGAGGTCGTAGCGGCGTGAGATCGGCAACCCATCGTAGACCGGCGTGTTGAGGTTGCGCAGCGCCAGGCCGAAAGAGAGCCACTCGAGGGGCCGCACACCCAGCCCCAGGTCGAAGCTGCCGAGCCCATCTATGGCCGGGTCCTCATCGGCGATCAGGGTATGAAAGGCGACGCCGAGGCTGAGCCAGGGCCGAGGACGATACGCTGCAGCGAAGCCGAGCTTGACGATGTCGGGGTAGCCGATCGCCTCGCTAGGCCGCAGCCAGGAGACCGCCGCGCCCAAGCTCAGCTTCCGATAGAATGGCAGCGGTGCCGACGCGAAGAGCGCGCTCCCGGTGCCACCGACTCGCCCCTCCCGTCGCAGCTCGGTGTGGTGTAGTCGAACGCTCCACGCGGGGAGCCAGCCGAGGGAGGCCGGGTTGACCTCGATCGCCGAGGCGTCGCGTCCGGCACCGGCGGCTGGGGCATGGAGTCGAACCCCCTCCATCGGCGACTCGCCACCGATCGGACGCTGAGGGGATTGCGCCACGGTGTCGGCGCCGTTGAGCAGCGTCGCCAGCAGCGCTGCGGCCTGCACCGCCCGCAGGCGGCCTTGACGATGAGGATCGACGGGCATGGCGCGGGGTCTCCTCTGGCAGGTGGTGGGGGCCAAGCATCCCGTGAGGTGTTGCTCTTTGCAACGACAGAACGTGAGCCACGCCACGAGTGACCCACGATCACCACGGCGCCCATCGAAGCCTGCGCTGAGTTTTGCGGGGAGCAACGCCGAAGAAGGCGGTTTCGAGGCTCGCCTCCATGGCCGGCCTGAAACTTGCCTCAGTCTTCCGGCAGCCCACGTGTTTGTTGGCAAAGGGAACACGATGTCGTACCACCCTGCCCCTCTTCGTCATCGCCTGCTGACCCTGAAGACCGTGCTCTTCGTCAGCGTCCTGGCCTCCACCGCTTCGGCTACGCCGACCATCGACGGCGTCGTCGACAGCAGCTATGGCGCGCCCCTCGCCAGTGATCCGCTCGGCGATTATGTCGGCCAAGGCCAATGGGACCTGGGCAAGCTCTGGATCACCCACGACGCGACGCACCTTTTTATTGCCTTCTCCATTGGCGGCGACCTCACGGCGAACCCCGCAGACGAGAAGACCTATCTCTTCTACATCGACACCACCGGCGACACCGCTGGGGCCACCAGCGACGCCTGGAAGCGGCAGATCACCGCCCAGAGCCCACACCGCCCCGAGTTCTCGATCAACACCTGGTACAAAGGTGGCGCCTACGGTCCCGCCAACGTCGAGCTGCGCAGCTGGACAGGCTCCGCCTGGAGCACCACCGCGGCGACGGTGGCTAGCGCCGCGTTGAAGGTCAGCGGAGGCCAGACCATCATCGAGTGGAAGGTCGCACGGGCTGACATCGGCAGCCCAGGCGAGATCTTCGTCGAGGTGATCAGCACGGGGTCCTTCGTCACCGACAACGCTCAAGACACGATCAACGCCCCCGCCGACGACTGGAACGCTCCCAGCGGCCCGGCCCAGTGGACGACACCGGCCACGGTGAGCTGTTCGACGCGCTACCAGCTCGTGCTCCCCACCGACGCGGGGGTGCCAGACACAGGGATCCCAGACACAGGGATCCCAGACACAGGGATCCCAGACACAGGGATCCCAGACACAGGGATCCCAGACACAGGGATCCCAGACACAACAGGGATCCCAGACACAGGGATCTCAGACATGGGCATCCCAGATATGGGCTCCGGAGACATCGCGGGCGCCAAGCTCGACAGCAAGGTCGAGGGTGACACCGCGACCAAGGACGCGAGGCTCCCAAGAGACAGCGGTGACAGCGACACCAGCAAACGCCCAGACTCTGGCGCCGATCCCTTTCCCGACCAAGAGGGCTGTGGCTGCGCTGCCAAGGGGGACCTCACCGCCGCCAACTCGCTGCCCTTGCTGATCGCCTTCGCCGTGCTGGGGCTGCATCGTCGTCGCCGACAGCGAGACCACCTCGACCTATGAGTCACCCCTCTCGTTACCCTCACTCGCGAGCAGCCCCTCCCAGAACGCCTGGAGGTCGTCGCTCAGCGGTGCCTCGAAGCAGAGCGCGTCCCCACGCTGCGGGTGGCGCAAGCGCATCTCGGCCGCGTGCAGGGCGTGCCTGGGCAGCTCCAGGCGCGCGGCGAGGCTCTCGCTCCAGCCGGTCTCGAGGTGCTCGAGCATGCAGCTCGGATCCGGCCCGTAGAGCTTGTCTCCAACCACGTAGGCGCCCGCGTGGGCCAGATGGACGCGGATCTGGTGTTGTCTACCCGTGCGCGGCTCGGCCACCACGAGGGCGTAGTCGCCGCGCCGCTCAAGCACGCGGTAGCGCGTACACGCGGGCTGCCCTTCGGCGCGCACCCGCATCTTGACTCGGATCCCCGACTCGGGATGGGGGCCGATCGCCCCGTCGATCTCCCCCTCCTCGGCGGGGAGTTGACCGCGCACGATCGCCAGGTACCGCTTCTGCACCCGCCGATGCGCCAGCTCGCCCTTCAAGGCCGCCTCGAGCGTCGGATCACGACAGAGCAGCAGCACGCCGGAGGTCTCGCGATCGAGGCGATGGACCAGGTGGGGATAGGGAGGGTCATAGCCGTCACGTAGCAGCGCCATCAGCGTGTTGCGGTGATATCGCGCCGTCGCGTGGACCGGCAGCCCCGCGGGCTTGTCGATCGCGATCAGCGGCCCGTCCTCGGCGATCACCCGGTAGTGGCGCGGGACATCCGGCTCCTCCGGCGCTGGCCGTAGCAGCGTCAAGCGCTGCCCTCCCGCCACCCGAGACGCCGGCCGCAGCGTCGGCCCGCCGAGCTCCGCCTGCGCGCGGATCATCTTCTGGATCCGCGTCCGAGACAGCCGCGGGATCCGCCCCTGTACGAAGCGATCGAGGCGCCACCCGTCGCACTCCTTGGGCACGTCGAGATCAATCCGGATCAGGTCAAGCTGGTCATCGCTCATGGGTCGGGGCTGATATACAGCTTCGTCGTTCCACCCCGGCGGATGGTCACCGTCCGTGGTGTCGATCGGCGCCCCAGGCTGGAAAAGGAGACCACCACACGATAGCGCCCCGGTGGCAGATCGATGACCGCCTTGGGGGTGCGTCCCATCACGCGATCGCCGACCAAGACCTTGCCGACCTGGATGCTAGTCACCACCAGGCGGCCCTTATTCGCGGGCGGTTTGGAGCCACCGGTGCCAGCGCTGGGCTTGGTGGCGAGCTTCTTCAAGGTCGCCGAGACGGTCAACGCTCGCCGGCGCTGATGACCAATCCACACCCGCCGCTTGTAGCTCGCGTAGCCAGCTAACCTCAGCTCAAGCAGGCACCGACGACCGCGGCGAAGCGAGAGCGCCGCTGGCGTCACCTGACCGGTTTTCGTACCGCAAAGGAGGATCGCCGCGCCCTCCGGTCTACTCGCCACCTGCAGCTTGCCCGTGCGGCCGAGCGGTCTGGGCTTCTTCTTGCGGCCGAGATCGGGCTTGATGGGCTCTCCTTGATCAGGCCGCCGCGCCACCGCTGCGTCTACGGAGGGCTTCGATGTGCCGTCACCGCCAAGGCCGAGGTGGGCGCGACCGACGTAAAACGCGCCGGCGCCGAGGGCGCCGATCACGATCACGATCGCGAGCGCCTTGCCGAGCCCGCCGCCGCTCTTGGCCGCCTGGATATGCTCGGTCCGGCTCGGTTCAACCCGCGAGACGCCACCCGCCCGGACGAAGCGCTGCTTGCCGTAGCGCTCGGCCTTCGCGTGGGTGAAGGCACCAGCGCCACGCATCGTCCGGCCAGCCTCGCGCCCGCTGTGGCCACCGCGCTCGGCGGGTCGGCGCTGTCCCGTCTGCCCGCTTTGCTGCCGTCGGCCCGTTCCGGCTACATGGGTCGCGCGCTCACGATCGGCGCTTGGCGGGGCGCCCATTGGAGGGGGCGCGGGCACACGATCGTCGTAGTCATCGTCATAGCCGTCATCGTAGCCGTCGTCTGAGCCGTAGCTGCCTGGAGCGCTGGAGTCGTCTCCTCCGCCGGGATAGTGAGCGCCATAGGCGGCCGCTTGCGGTCCTCGCAGCTCGGTGCGCTGGTCGTCTGCCGGCGAGGCGGAGGTTGTCCGCCCGTACTCAACGGCGTCCACAGCGCGGGTCCGCATCGGGTCGCGCGCCCGGCTGTCGACCCGCCCGCCGCCGACCAGCTCGAGGTCATCGATCTCCAGCTGATGCGTGCCATCGGCTGGCGGCCTGCGCGGGGGACCGGTCTGTCTTTGACCTGTAGGCGCTCGTGTCTGCGCCCCTGTGGGCACCGGCGAGAGCCCGCCGAACCGGTCTTCTTCAATCTCCTCGGTCGGGGTGCGCGGCAGCTCTGGAGGCCGCGCATGAGACTCCGAGTGCGTCGTCTTCGCCATCGCCAAGCCAGCGCGCGATCCGATCTCGCCCGAGATCGCTCGTTCCGAGCGTCCACCGGGGCCACCGACACGGGGCGGCTGCGTCTGCGCCATCGGCTGGCGTGGTGGCAGAATCGACGACTGGCTTCGTGACCCTGTTTTGTGGCCGGCGCGTTCTCGGCGACGTTCGATCGGGAAGACCGCCTTCATCAGGGCCGCGAGATCGCTGCGGCCGAAGGTGCTGCCTCGCGCTTGCAAGAAGCGAAGCAGCGCCTGACGGTATTCCCCGGCGCTGGAGAAGCGCTTGCGCTGCTTCCGCGCGAGCGCCTTGGAGACGATGCGCAGCAGCTGGTCTGGCACCTCCTTGCGATCGCGCTGGATCGGCTCGAACTCGGCGTCGCGCATTCTGCGCAGCACCTCGGTGTCCGGCACGTCGACCGAGTGCGGACGTCCACGAAGCAGCTCGTAGAGCACCACGCCGGCAGCAAAGACGTCAGTACGCTGATCGATCGCCCGGCCGGAGGCCTGCTCTGGTGACATGTAGCGGAACTTGCCCTTGATCACACCAGCCTGCGTCTGAACCACCCTGCTCTTGGCCTTGGCGATGCCAAAGTCGATCACCTTGACCTCGCCCTCGTAGCTGATCAGCACGTTTTGGGGGCTGATGTCGCGATGGATGACCCCCATCGGCTGGCCCTGGGCGTCCTCTTTGCTGTGAGCGTAGTCGAGGCCCGCGAGCACCTCGCAGACGATGTGGACCGCGGCATCCACCGGGACGAACTCCCCATTTCGCCCATAGCAGTCCTGCAACGTGCGCAGATCCTCTCCGGCGATGAACTCCATCGCGATGTAGTAGGAGTCGTCGACAGAGCCAAGATCGAGCACCTGGCAGATGTTCGAGTGAGAGAGCTGGGAGGTGATCCGCGCCTCGTCGATCAGCATCTGCACGAACTCGCTGTCCTCGTTTAGACGCGGGTGCAGGCGCTTGATCACCACGGGCTTGCTGAAGCCGGCCTCACCGTGCACGCTGCCAAGGTAGACTTCGGCCATGCCGCCAAAGGCAAGCCGACGCTCGAGCTGGTATTTCCCGAAGGTTTCTCGCACGGTGTCTTTCCGCCCAGTGTCCTATAGCCTCGATGTGTGGTCAAACGGATGGAGGTGGCGTGTCTAGCAAGGGCTCGCGTTGGTTGCTGGCGATCGCTCTCGCTGCCCTCGCGGTCCTTGTCGTCGCGTTGCTGCAGATGATCTCGGCGAATCGCCGTGAGCTCGAGGAGCGCCACCGCGGTCGCGTCATCCCGTCGCCAGGGGCTGCGCCTCCAAGGGAGCGAGGGTTGCCCGGTCGACGCCCCGTCGAGCGCCGACTCGAGCACCCTCGACAGACGAGGCCCCCGGCCGCCGCGGAGGCCCTTCAGCCCCGCTCGACGCTCTCGCCGACGAGCCCACAACGGAAAAGACGCCTGGCGGGAATGCAGCGCCGAGCCCGCGCCCTGGCGCGGCTCGCGGCGATGCGAAGGCGCCTGCGCTCGATCGACGCGGAGCTGGCGGCGGCGAAGCGCAGAGAAAAGCCGCGCCCTCATCTCGAGCAGCAGCGCAAGCAGGTCCAGAGCGTGATACGAGCGACCGAACGCGCGCTGGCACGGAGCAGCGCGCTGCCCACACATGACCCCACTGTGATGGGCAAGGGGGCGCGTCCAAAGCACCACATTCGCAAGACGTCGCCAATCGAGCGTCCTTGACGGGCCCTAAGAGCAGCCCTACAAATCCCTCCTGTCGCCGGGCACAGCACTGCCGGCCGCTTTCCATACCTCAGAAAGCTCGCCGTACCGCCCGTATGGCTCGTTTCTTCGGCTACGAAAGCGGCTCGGCAGCTCAGCACCCGGCTCGGTCTTGGATTTGCGGGGAAGCTCCTAACCGCTATAGGACGTGTTTTTTTGGGGAGCTGGGCTTTGAATAGGGTTTACTGTCCCCACCATGACTCGTGATCAGCTCCACGCCGCGTGGGTGAACGTCGAGTCGAAGGAGACCAGGCCATGGCGGACAACCCCAAATTCCCCGACTACGCAGCCCCGACCAAGCTCGCCTACGTCGCGGGGCGCCCCACCGAGATCCACCTGCGTCGCTGCAAGTTCGTCCTCGAACGCAGCGGCAAGACCCGTGAGCGGGTCTTTGATCAGAGCGTGATCCGCATCGGCGCCATGGATGACAACGATCTCGTTATCAACCACGAGACCGTCTCCCGCTACCATTGCAAGATCCTTCAGGAGCCGGAAGGCTACATCCTGGTCGATGAGGGGTCGACCAACGGGACCTTCATCAACAACATCCGAATCCGCGAGGCCTTCCTCAAGCCGGGCTGCACGTTAGAGATTGGCCAGGTTGAGCTCACCTTCTACTTCGCCGACGAGAAGGTGCCGATCGTCCCCAGCCGCAAAGATCGCCTTGGGCCGCTGGTTGGCCGCAGCGTCAAGATGCGCGAGATCTACGGCATCATCGAGAAGATCGCCCCCACCGGCACCACGGTGGTGATCGAGGGTGAGACGGGCACCGGCAAGGAGGTCGTGGCGCAGGCGATTCATCAGCTCTCCGACCGTAAGGACGGCTCGCTGATGGTCTTCGACTGCGGAGCCGTACCGGAGAACCTGATTGAGAGCGAGCTCTTTGGGCACGAGAAGGGCTCCTTCACCGGCGCGATCATGACTCGCCAGGGGCTCTTCGAGATGGCCCACGGCGGCACACTCTTTCTCGATGAGCTCGGCGAGCTCTCCCTCGACCTCCAGCCCAAGCTGCTGCGCGCCCTCGAGCAGCGTGAGATCCGCCGGGTCGGCTCGAACAAGCCGATCAAGGTTGATGTGCGTGTGATCGCCGCGACCAACCGCAAGCTAGAAGAAGAGGTGCGCGCGGGGCGTTTTCGCGAGGACCTCTTCTACCGCCTCTCGGTGGTCCGCATCGCGCTCCCGCCGCTGCGTGATCGGCCGGAGGATATTGGCCTGCTCACACGACATCTGCTCGAGCACGCGGCCTTCAATCAGCGCTCTGATGGCACCCGGAGAGTCGAGGACGTGGACCGAGAGACCCTCGATCTACTCGAAGGCTACCAATGGCCCGGCAACGTCCGCGAGCTGGTCAACGTGATCGAGCGTGCGACCTCTTTCGCCGAGGGTGGCGTGGTCTGCGCCGCCGACCTGCCAGAGCCGATCCGTCTCGCCGGGAGCAACCCGGGCGTCTCCGCCGCCACCGGTGAGGTGACCTTCAAAGACGCCAAGGAGCGCTGGATCACGAGCTTCGAGCGCGACTACATCCTCGCGCTGCTCAAGAAGAACAACGGCAACATCTCTCATGCCGCGCGTGAGGCCGACATCGATCGAAAGTACTTCCGCAAGCTGATGCGAAAGTACGGGATCGACGCGCAGGCCTTCACCATTGGCGGCTGATCACATAGACAGCCTAGAGCGCGGACCAACTTACCTCCCATCGCCGCGCTGGTCTCCGACATCATAGCGGTTGTCGCTCGTCGGTTGCTTGCTACCAGCAGGCGCCCTTCTCGCTCCTACGCCGTGATTCCGCATCCTTAGCGCAGCTCGGTCCGGTAAGTTGAGCTCTAGAGCGCTGACCAACGTCCCTCCCGTCGCCGCGCTGGTCTCCGACATCATAGCGGTTGTCGCTCGTCGGTTGCGTGCCGAGGCCGAGCGCCGCCGCTAGCGCAAGACCACGACGAGCGTGGCTGCGACCAGCGACGCGATGGCGACGATCCATAACGCGATCAGGCCAACGCTGACCCTCTGTGGGCTCGACGCGGGCGCTGGTAGGTCGAGGGTCTTGTCCTCCATGAAGGCAAGGGGCTGAGTCTCGACCACGGCGGAGTTGGTCAGCTCAGGAGCCGCTGGCGCAAACACGGCCCCAGGTCGGTTGGTCGCGGGATCCGGTTCGAGCGGCGTCTCGCCGCTCCCGGTGGCGACCCCGACGCTCCTTGGCTGGCCATCACCCGTCCCCGACGACGTGAGCGGTGGCAGAGTCACGTCTCCTGCGCTGAGCGGGGGTATGGCCTTGGCTTCTCTCGAGCGCTCGACCGACGAGGCGTCTAGGTCGTCGTTGGCACGCATCGAGATCTCGTCGAAGGCGGCCATGCCGAAGCTGCTCTCGATACCGTGCGGGCCGTCCGACCGCTGCGTCGCCTCGATCGCCAGCTCGGCATCAGAGAGGTCACTGAGCGCGGGCTGCGGGACATTCATCGTTGGCAGCCCTTTGCCGACGCTGGCCGATCCCATCGGTGGCAGCGTGGTCGAGCCGATCCCCGGGCCTCTCCGTCGTCGAGAGGCCGTCGCCAGCGCTGGCGGCAGCCTCTCTTGCGGATCTGGGGACAAGGGGACGCGCTCGATCGGCATCGTGGGGAGGCCGGCGGGGACGTCATCGGGCAACGCCAGGGAGACCGGCTCTGCGAGCCGCGTCGGCGCCAACGGAGGTTCGCGCGGCGGTTCGCTCGGTTCGTCGCAGAGGATCGGCATCGGCTGCGTCACGCCGACCAGGCCCTCCGGACCGGTCGATGGGGCGTCGAGCCCCGTTATCTTGGGGCCCCCCAGCCCCACCAGCGTCCGCGCTGGCTCCCGCGCGCTCGGTGGGGGCAACGGATCGTCACGACCGTGCACCTCGTTGTCCAGATCATCCCAGCCACCCTCAAGCTCCCCCTGGAGCTGGGCTGCCGTCCGGGCTGTCGGTTGTGGGAGGGGAGCACAGCAGCGGGAGCAGGTCGTTGCAGCTGGATCCTTGATGATCGTCCCACAGTTGCCGCATTGTAGCGCCTTGCCGTTCATCAGGCCTCGTCTCAGCGCCCCCCTTGTCGGGGCTTCAGCATGGCCCAGTCCCTCGCGTCTGGTCAACCTATCGACGACGCTTGCAATCTCTTGAAGGCATGGAGAATCATGGGCGGGTGAAGGTCTGCCCGCTTTGCAACCGGGTCTTTGGTCCCCGGGTCGAGGTCTGCGAACACGACGGGCAGCGCCTCGTTCGCGTGAGACGCGACGATACCACCGACGGGGCCCCCGTCATCGACTGGGAGGGGCCCCTCGCAGGCGACCTCGTCGGCAGCTATCGCCTCGAGTCGATGATCGCCGAAGGAGGGATGGGGCGTATCTTCCGCGCGACCCATCTGACCCTCGGCCGCCGCGTCGCGATCAAGTTCTTGTTGCCGGAGCACGCCGCCCGGCCGGACCTGGTGCAGCGCTTCTTCAACGAAGCTCGCTCGGTCAACGCGATCCAGCATCCGCATATCCTCGAGATCTACGACTTCCTGCAGGAGCGCTCGCCAGACGGCCGGAACCTAGTCTACATGGTGATGGAGCACCTCGAGGGTGAAGACGTGCGCGTTCGCCTCGCTCGCGAGGGGCGCCTGCCGGCCGGCGCCGTCGTTCACATCGGCGCGCAGGTCGCCGAAGCCCTCGCAGCCGCCCACAGCGGCGGCATCCTCCATCGGGATCTCAAGCCGGACAACATCTTCCTCTGCCGCCAGCCGCTGGACTTCGTGAAGCTGCTCGACTTCGGCGCCGCGAAGGCCTTCGGAGACCGGCCCGGCGCAGACCTGACGAGACCCGGCGTGGCGATCGGGACCCCGGAGTACATGGCGCCAGAGCAGATCCGCAACCGGCAGCTCGACGGGCGCGTCGACGCGTATGCGCTCGGCATCGTGCTCTACGAGCTGCTCACCGGGGAGGTCCCCTTCAGCGCCGCCAAGACGGCCGCAGTGCTCGCGATGCACAGCCGCCGAGAGCCTCCACGGATGAGCGAGCGCGGGGTGGACGTCCCCGTCCAACTCGAGAGCGTCATCCTGCGCTGCTTGGCCAAGGACCCGGGCGACCGCTACCCCAATCTCGAGGCCGTGGGGCAGGCGCTTCGCGCGGCGGTCACGCCCATGGGGCAAGCCTGGCCCGCCCCGCCAGCCGAGCGCGTGGAGTCGACGGCGCCCCCCAAGCGCCTGAGCCCGCTGGTCATCTCCATCGACGAAGACGAGCCCGGGATGCCCACGCTCGATCGTCGCTTCGGCGCCGCAGGCCAGGGCGACCAGCGCTCGGGCAGCCCGACACCGAAGACGGTGGAGGCCCTCTCCGTTGGTGCGCACACCAAGGAGAACGCGCCGCCTACCGAGCGTGCCGCGTTGGGGCGAGGCGCAGAAGCTACCCACGCGACCGTGGAGGTCGAGCCCCTCCCCAGTGACGGACTCCTCGGCCTCATGGCCCAGTCTCGCGGAGGTTTGGGCGATCGCGCGGAGCAGGACGACGATGATGATGACGAGCTGATCGCCGAGCTAGCCCCCCATCGTCCGCCGAGACGGACCCGCCACATCGTGCTCTTCATCGCCGTCGTCGTGCTCCTCGCCGTGGCCGGAACGCTGGCCGTCCTCTTTTGGCTCTGAAGGGGCTCACCGAGGCCATCGAGATAGCGCGGCGACAGCTCTCGTAGTAGCCTCTGCAGTCAGTGGCTCGCTTTTTTTACCTGACGCCGGTCCTCGGTGGACCTGGTGCCCCTCGCTATCCCATCACCAGCGAACGACAGCTCGTCGGCCGCTCCGAGAGCGCCCACATCGCGCTGCTGGAGCCGACGGTGTCGCGCGAACACGCGGCGGTCTTCGTCGCTGACGACACGGTGCAGATCGAAGACCTCGAGAGCAAACACGGCACCTACGTCAACTCCAAGCGAGTGGCAGAGAAGGCGCTGAAGGTCGGCGACATCGTCGTCTTTGGTCTCAGCCTCGTGCTGCGGATCGAGGAGACGGACCAGCCCCTTCCGCCCGCCCCTGCCCTGACGGCCCTGGGCTCCGATTCGGGCGTCAGCTTGGTGGACCCGCCAGGGCGGCGCCGTGAGACCAAACAGAGCGGTGAAGATCCCACCGTGACTCGCGCGGCGCCAGCGCCCTCGGCCAGCGAGATCGACCGCATGCGGGAGGCGACGCTCCGGGCGCGCAAGCTCGCCACCGTCGGAGCACACGCCAGCTCCGTTCTGCCAAGCGTTCATCGCCTCCTCACCGAGGTTCATCACGCGCTCGCGCGCGGTGAGCCTGCCCAGCCGCTGATCCCCGAGCTGGCGACCCAGATCGAACGCGTCGGGCAGCTCCTCGACGACTGCCAGATCGCTCGCCCGAGGTTGGAGCCGGTAAACCTCTTCGACGTCACACGCCGCGCGGTGACCGTCGAGCTGCCCCAGGCCAATCGGCGCGACGTCGACCTGCTCAACGGCGTGCCAGCGACGATCGACGTGTTCAGCGATCCGTCGCGGCTGCGAGCAGCGCTGGTCCAGCTGATCCGCAACGGCGCCGAGGCCAGCCCTCGCGGCGCCGCCGTTGAGATCGGCGCACGCGTCGAGGGGGACCTCGCCGCCCTCACCATCGCCGACTCGGGCGACGGGATCCCCACGGAGACCCTCGAGCGGATCTTTGATCCCTTCGTCACACTAAAAGAAGACTGGCTATCGATCGGGATGGGCCTCTTCGAGGCCCGCGAGATCATCGCCGTCCTCGGCGGCGCGCTCCGTGTCGACTCCCAACCGGGTCATGGCACCATGGTGACCGTGAGTCTCCCGCTGCGCTAGAGCGCTCTAGCCCACCCGTCACGACGCTGCCACCTCACACCGAGCGCGGCGTTCAGCCTCCGCTCTTGCCCTTGCCGGCCGAGCGTGCCGCGAGGACCTTGGGTTTGATCGTCACTCCGCAGCCGCTGAGGCGTTGCTGCTCGGAGTACTTCGAGGGGCACTTCGCGGTGATCTCGTCGGCGCGAAAATGCGTCGCCGTCAGCAGCTTGCCCTTGACCACGACCTCGGCGCAGTCCTTGAAGGTATCTGGGACCAGGCCCCGATAGGTGACCTCGACCCAGCGATCTTTGCTGTACATCGCGAAGCGGTAGTCGAGCGTTGAGGACTTCTTCTGAATCGTCCCCGCGACGACGTTGCCGCGGAGGCGCAAGCGCTTGTCACGCCACTTGGCTGGGCTCTCTAGCGCTTGATGCACATCCTTGAAGTACTCCAGCGCGCCGCCCTCGTTGACGGAGCTTGCGATCATGTAGGCGACACCGCCGACGATCGCGAGGCCAGAGATCACCGACAGGATCACCGTCTTGTTTTTCTTTCCCTTGGGCGCAGAGGTGCTCATCACGGCCAGCATAGCGCGCGGTTCCCCTCTCGTCACACCTTCAAGCCGCTGAAATATAGCGAGTTAGGAGCTTCCCCATACCTTTCTCCCGTCGCCGGGCACAGCCCTGCCGTCCGCTAAGCTCAGGACGCTCGCCAGACCACCTGTAGGGCTCCTGTCTTCGGCGACGAAATCGGCTCGGCAGCTCAGCCCCCGCTCGTTTCCAAACCTGTCGAGAGCCTGGCGTCCTTGACCCATCGGGCTTTGGCCTTAGCTTGAGGTTGGACCGCGAGGGAGCCGGGGGAGCCATCTTCCGCCTCCGGGGAGAACGCCATGGGTGGAATCAAACTAGGACGCTGGCTCGGTTTCCCGGTCGAGCTTCGGATCTCGTTTCTGATCGTGCTTGGCTTCGTGACGCTCGATGGGCTGGCTCGTGGCCATCCGCTGCTCAGCGTCGCGATGCTCCTTTTGACCTTTTTCGGCGTGCTCCTTCACGAGCTCGGCCACGCCGTGGTCGCGCGGCGGCTCGGCGTCCCCATCGCCGGCATCGATCTGCACGTCTTCGGGGGCGCCGCCAAGATGCTTGGCATGCCGAGGAGCGCTCGCGACGAGATCCTGATCGCGGCAGCGGGCCCGGCGGTCTCCCTGGCTCTCGCGGCGGTAGGTGGCCTGCTCTACGCGCTGACCGGCTTCGTCGGCTTCTTCTACCTGCTCTGGATCAACCTGCTCCTCGGCGTGTTCAACCTGCTCCCGGCCTTGCCCATGGACGGCGGACGGATCTTTCGTGCGGCGCTTTCACGGCGCATGGGGCGCGTCCGCGCCACGGATCTCTCGGTGAAGGTAGCCAAGGGCGTCGCTGTCGCGCTTGGCCTCTATGGGCTGATCTCCGGCAGCATCTGGCTCGTGGCGCTCGCTGTGATGCTCTGGGTGATGGCCCAAAACGAGCGCGCGCAGATGCACCTCTGGAGCTACACCGGCGGCTCGAGCGGCGGGTCTGGACAGACCTACGGGTCGTCTGCCACGCGTGGTTCGAGCGGGCGCAGCGCTCACCATGTTGGACGCGATCAGGTCGAGGTCTTCGATCGGGACGGTCGTCGTGTCGACGCCGCGCCTCAAGGCGGCGCCACCATCTCCCACGGCGGGATGGCCTTCACCGTGCACGAGGAGATCGTCGGTGGCGTGCGTCGCTGGGTCCTATGCGATCCAGAAGGCCGCGTGCTGCTGCGCTCCGAGCATCCGCTGAACTAAAACGGTGACTAGAGCGCTCTAGCCGTGTTCATCGAGCCCCTCTGTCAATCAACACAGACTGCGAGCTCCTGAATCGACCGGCTGCTAGCGGTGAACCGGCGTCACGCAGCTGTCGGTGGCGCAGTCGGTGAGGTCCTTCGTCGCGTCGGCGACGCTGTTGGTGCAAGCGCGGAGCTGGTAGGTCGGATCCGGGATGGCGCCAAAGATCTCACTTTTCGGCACGACGAAGGAGACGTGCCCAGGGTTCGCCGCGTTGAACCCGTAGGTGGTCGTGCTCGAGAAGGGCTGCCCTCCGGCGTAGGCCTCAAAGACCGGCAAGGGCGCGCAAGCGAGGGTCGCCGGGCGATAGACATAGACCACCGCGTCCAGGGCGCCCTTGTCTCCGAAGGTGAGCTTATAGGAGGAGCAGACCGTGGTCTCGGGCGAGCCGCGCAGACGCACGGTGAACTTGATATGCGTCTTGTCTTGCTTCGCCACGAGCTCCTTGACGTCGTAGGCCGCGGAGACGCTGCCGTCGAGATCGCAGACCGCGAGCTGGGCGCTGATCCCGGACGCGAGGTCGGTGACCTCGATCGGCGTCAACCCGCAGACGTCCTTGTCTTCGAGATCGAAGTCGCAGTCGTTGTCTTTCTGGTCACCACAGATCTCGACGCCCCCCGGGTAAGCATCCTTGTCGTCGTCGAAGCAGTCGGTGGCGTCGATCACCCACCCCGTCTTATCCGACTGCTCGCAGAGCCACTTTCCGTTGTTCGCGTCGCCGAAGCCGTCGCCATCGGCGTCTCGATGGTAGAGCTTCGAGCCAGGGCTGTTCGAGGGCACGTCGTCGACCTCGCCGTTACAGTCATCGTCTTTACCGTTGCAGGTCTCCTCCACGGCTTCGCGGTCGGGCTTGCCGTCGCAGTCACCGTCGACACCGCACTGCTCGGGCTTCGCGCCGTCGCCCACACATGCACAGCCTTGCCGTCCGCTGCCATCATCGGGCACGCAGCTCCAGCCCTGAAGCTGGGGACAATCGCTCGAGTCCTTGCAGGGCGCTGCGCAGCGCAGACCGCCGCCTGCGCTGCCCCCAAACTCGGTGCAGATGCCGCTGATGCATTGGTGATCGGCCTCACATGGATCGCCGTTCTTGATGAAGTCCGTGATGTCGCTGGCGGGGAGTTTGCTGTCGGTGATGAGGGTTCCACCGCCACGATTGTCGGTACACCCAACCGACGATACGGCAAAGGACACCAGAAACACAAAGAGTATCCAGCATTTGCAATGGTATCTTACACCAGCGTTCATCCGTCTCATCCTCAGCTCTCGACCTGGCGCCGAAGGTGATTGAGCGGCCGACCAACTCACACCACACGCAGAGCGCCTTTTTTCGTTATGATGTTCGAATGCGTAGACTAGCTTCGCCTATTCCCGCCGTTCACGCCACCTACAGGCCGCTCACCCTGCTGCTCGGGGCGCTGGTGTCGATACTCGGATGCAGCGGTGACGAGGCGGCCTCCCCAGACGCAGGCCTCGACAGCGGAGAGCTGCCGCCCACGATCTGCAAGACCCCGGGGGCGCTCGGCGAAGGCCCCTACTTCGAGGAGATCACCGAGGCCGTCGGGTTCGGCGAAGGCAAGCTCGACGTCCGGGGTGTGCGCCTCTCGAGCGCAGACATCGACGGTGATGGCCTCCCGGATCTGGTCGTACACCGCGTGACCCAAAACCGCCGAGATGACCTCGAGAGCGATCCGAAAAAGCGCTATCGGCGCTTCCTGCTGGCGCGCTTGGATAGCGGCCAGCTGAGCTTCGTCGATCACACCGATGACTCGAAGCTCTTCGCGCTCCGGGAGGGAGGGCTCGGGCGCGCCACGCACTTCGCGGTCTTCGCCGACGCGAACAATGACGGCAAGCTCGACGCCTATACCGGCACCTACGTCAACGCCGATCCAAAGGCCAACCCGCAGGATCCGGGGGACCGCTCGGAGCTGATGCTCGGCGACGGCGCGGGAGGCTTCAGCTTCGCGCCCAAGAGCCAGATCAGCCATAAGGAGAAGTACTCGACCACCGCGGCGACCTTCCTCGACTACGATCGTGATGGGAACATCGACCTCTTCGTGGGCTTCTTTTACGAGATCTACGGGCTCCAGCCCGCCAACCAGGATCGGCTCTATCGGGGCAACGGCGACGGGACCTTCACCGACGTGACCGAGAGCGTAGGCCTGAAGACCGAACGCAATAGCGGGTTCGACACCGGCACGAACTCGCGGCCGACCTACGGCGTCTCCTCTTGCGATGTCGACGGCGACGGCGACATGGACCTCCTGGTCAGCGCCTACGGACGTCAGCTCAACATGCTCTACCGCAACGACGAGGGCACCTTCGTCGAGATCGGCCAGACCAGCGGGTTCGCCGCCGACGATCAGCAGAGCTACGAGGACAACCAGATGTATCGCTGCTTCTGCCAGGGGAGCGCGAGCTGCACGGCGCCGCCGCCGGTGATCAGCTGCGGCAACACCTTCTGGCGCGAGGGTATCGACGACCAACCCTGGCGCCTCGGGGGCAACACCTTCACCACCGTCTGCGCCGACGTCGACAACGACGGCGATATGGATCTCTTCAACGCCGAGATCCGCCACTTCTGGGCCGGATCCTCCTCCGATCCGAGCCAACTCCTGCTCAACAGCGGGCAGACTCCGCTGCGCTTCGAGCGGCCGGGCAACGCCAAGATGGGGCTCGCCCAGACCAACGTCGGCAGCTGGAACGAAGGGCATATCTCCGCCGCGTTCTTCGACTTCGACGCTGATGGCCTGCTGGACCTGATCGTGATGGACTCGGACTATCCCGACACGCGCACCCGACTCTATCGCCAGAAGGCCGACCACACCTTCGAGGAGCTCGCGGTCAAGGCGGGGATCGCTCAGCCGGTTGGCCAGCAGGTCACCGTGGGTGACTTCGACGGCGACGGCGACGTCGACGTGATCCTTGGCACCTCCACCGCTCGCGGCCAGGCGAAGCGCGACCAGGTGCGCTTCTACGAGAACATCGTCGGTGATCAGCGCAACTGGCTGAAGGTCAAGCTGATCGGCTCCGGGGCGGGCGGCGCGAACAAGGCGGCGATCGGCGCCAAGGTCGTCGTCGAGACAGAGGCCGGGACGCAGGTCCGCGAGGTCAGCGGCGGCTATGGCACCTTCGGCATGCAGCATGGCCTGGTGCTCCACTTCGGCCTCGGCTCAGCGTGTGAGATCAAGAAGCTCGAGGTCCACTGGCCCGACAGGGACGGCAGCGTGACGACGCTCACCGCCGTCCGCGCGAACTACCTGGTCCAGATCGAGCAAATCAGCGCCGCGCAGGCCAAGGTCGTCTACAAGACCAACTAAAGCGCTGACCAACTGACCTCCCGTCGCCGCGCTGGTCTGCGACATCACAGCGGTTGTCGCTCGTCGCTTGCTTGCCACCAGCAGGCCCTGCTCGCTCCTACGCCGTGACTCCCCATCCTTCGCGCAGCTCGACTGCTAGAGCGCTGACCCACTGACCTCCCGTCGCCGCGCTGGTCTGCGACATCACGGCGGTTGTCGCTCGTCGGTTGCTTGCTACCAGCAGGCGCCCTCCTCGCTCCTACGCCGTGATTCCGCATCCTTCGCGCTAAGTTGATCAGCGCTCTAGAGCACATCGCCGCTCATACGTTTTTGCGAAAAAACGTCTTTTGGGTCAGAATGGACTTATGGTAAAAAGGCAGGTTCTGCTTCAGAAACGCAGGCATCATCGGGGGCGCGAGCCTTTCGCGGCGCTGTTGGCCGCTGTCGCGCTCTCTGTTTGCGCGCCCGCTCACGCAGCGCCCCCAGCGGGTGCCGCCGCTGCCTACGCCAGCGGTGACCCGGGGCGCGTCATCACCCTGATCGCCCCACGCTCCGCCGACCCGGCGTCGCGACTGCTCCGAGCCAAAGCCCTGCTCGACGCAGCCAGGCCGACAGAGGCGGCTTCCGAGCTCCGCGGCCTCGAGACGAGCCTACCCTTCCTCCGCGACTATGTCCTCTTTTTGCAGGGCGAGGCGGCGCGCCACGCCGAGCGCTTCGTCGAGGCTGCGGCCTTCTACAAGCGCGCCGTGATGTCCAAGGGCTCGCGCTGGATCGACCTCTCTCGTGAGCGCCGGGCCGTCTCCTTGCTGCGCGCCAAGAGGTGGAGAGCAGCACGCTACGCCTTGCGCCTGCTCTTGCGCTCCGATGACGAGCACCCGAGACGGCCGATGCTCGAGCTAGGCCTGGCTCGCGCCGAGCTCGCCCTCGGCCTGCGCAGACAAGCCGCGCATCGCCTCCGCGAGATCTGGCTCGCCTGGCCCGAGCGCGAAGCTGCGGCGGAGGGCAAGAAGCTCCTCGATCAGCTGACCGAGGGCAAGCGCAGGCGACGGCGCGTCGTGCTGCCGCCGCTGGCCGTGGAGCGGCTCTACGACCGCGCCCAGCAGCTCTACCGGGCCAAGCGCTGGGATGACGCCGTGGCGCAGCTCGTCGCGATCACGGAGCGCTACCCCGGGCAGCGCTACAAGGCGCAGTATCGTCAGGCCTGGGTGCACTGGAAGGCCAGCCGCTACAAGGCATCGCTGGCCGCGCTGAAGCCGATCCTGGAGGGCAAGAGCTTGGCCTGGAAGCGCATCGCGCGACGCCACCGCGCTCGGCTCCTGGGTCGCCTCGGGAGGGTCGACGAGGCCGTCGCGCTCTACGCCGACGCCATCCCGAAGGGTGGCAAGCGCATCACCCCGGGCGCCCGCAGGGCGATGGTCGAGCAGGCCACCGTGCTCGCCGATCACGGCCGCTACGAGCAAGCGCTGGCGCTGGTCGAGCGCCTCTCCAAGCGCTCACCCTGGAGCAAGAAGCTGAAACGTCGTGTGGCCTGGCTGGCCTTCCGCGCCGGCGACTACGATCGGGCCCTGGCCGGCTTCGCCAAGCACTATCGCCCCGGCGCCTTTCAGCTCTATTGGATGGCGCGAGCCGAGCAGAAGGCGGGCCGGTGGGCCAAAGCCGAGGTGCTCTACAACCGGCTCGTCGAGCACCACCTGCGCACCTACTACGGGATCCTCGCCCGGAGCCGCCTCGTCGAGCAGCGCAAGCTCACCCTATCCGCCGGCGCCTGCTCCAGCTTTCATGGCGCGGGGCGCGTCCCCGCAGAGCCGCTCCTCGACACCTTGACCCGCGCCTACGGCGAGCTCCTCCCCGAGCTCCACGCGGCGCGCACCCTCTGGCGCACGGGCCTGCGGATCCAGGCCCGACGCCACCTCCGTCTGGCGATCCTCGACTACGCCTGGGCCGTGCATCGCAACGCCTACGCCTTCCGGATCCGCCAGCGCCCGCTGCGGATCTGGCACGGCGGCAGACACCGCGCCCTGCCCCGAGGCAAGCGCGCCCGCGCGCTCCGCGCGGCCAAGGCCGACCTCGGGCCCCAGCTCGGCAAGCTGGCCTACGCGACCGGCCTCGACTACCTCGCCTGGCGCCTCTCGCCGAAGGCCTCGACGTACACCAAGCGCGCCTTCCCCCGCGCCTGGGCGCCGCTGGTCGTCCGCACGGCCAAGCGCTTCGACCTCGATCCGAACCTGCTCTGGGCCGTGATGAACACCGAGAGCCGGTATCGCCCGGACGTCATCTCGCGGGTCAACGCCGGCGGCCTGATGCAGCTGATGCCCTACACCGCCCGGCGCCTCGCGGGCGAGCTGAAGCTGAAGCGCTTCGCCGCCGAGCACGTCTTCCGGCCGCGGATCAACCTCCTGCTCGCCGGCCAGTATCTCCGAGCGGTCTGGCGCAAGTTCAACGGCCAGCTCCCGCTCGTCGCCGCGGCCTACAACGGCGGGCCGCATAACGTCGCGCGTTGGCTCGACGCCAAAGGCAAGGGAACCGAGATGGACGCCTTCATCGAGGAGATCCCCTTCACCGAGTCCAAGCGCTACGCCAAAAAAATCGTCCGGCTGATGGCGCTCTACGAGCGCACCTACTGTCAAAAGGACGACCGCGTGCTGAGCAACGCCCTCGACCCGAGCTACCTGGCCAAGCCCAACTACTGACCCGCCCCGACCGCGAGCCGAGGCCTTGCGGCGGCTGAGCCTCCAGCGCGCGCCTTGCGCCGCTGCGTGATAGCGCCAATACTCGCCAGATGTGGCGCACCCTCTGGCGCTGGATCGCTCGCGTCGTGTTCGGCCTCGCTGCGCTGGCGATCGTGGCCGTCTTCGCGATCTGGCTCTTTGTCCACGAGTCGCGCCCGACGGGCGAGGCTGGCCCCGCCGCGGACGCGCTGGCGCGCAAGATCCAGGCGGCGGTCGACGTCGCCGCGTGGCGGCGGGTGGGCGCGATCCGCTGGTGCTTCGCTGGGCGTCACCACCTCCTCTGGGATCGCCGGCGCGGGCTCGTCCAGGTGCGGTGGAAGGAGAGGCTCGTGCGCTATCGGCTCGCCGACCGGCGCGGCCTCGTCTGGCGTGGCGGACGTCCTGCACGCGGGGTCGCTCGCGCCGAGCGGATCGCCGAGGCCCACCGGATCTTCATCAACGACAGCTTCTGGCTCCAGCCCTTCTCCAAGCTCTTCGACCCTGGCGTAAAGCGCGCGCTGGTTGGCGACGCTCTGCTGGTCAGCTTCGGCAGCGGAGGCGTGACGCCCGGCGACGCCTATCTCATCAGCGCCGACAGCGCCTTTCGGCCCACACGCTGGAAGATGTGGGTCCGGATCATCCCGATCGGCGGGATCTCGGCGACCTGGGAAGGCTGGCAGCGGCTCCCCGGCGGTGCCCTGGTCGCCACCAAGCACGCGTCGCTTCTGACCCTGCGCTTGAGCGAGATCAGGGCGGCCTCGACAGCCGCCGAGCTCAACGCCGGCGATGATCCCTTCACCAACCTGCTGCGAGAGCTCCCGGCTCGAGTCGCTCGTCCCCCCGCCTCCCAACCTTCACCCCCTACCACCCGGCCGATGTCGCAGCCGGGGTAGTGTCTCGGCGCGAAATCGGCGAAACTCGGAGCCTGTGATGAAGCGAAAAAAAGACCGCGCGGTGAGGCGCTGGCTCATGTGGCTCGCCCCGCTAGCCTTTGTGATCGGCGCAGGCCTCGGCTGCGGCGTCGAGGATGGCCTGATCGACAACAAGCTCTGCGACGATGACGCGCCGAAAGACCGGCAATGCGTGCGGGGCTACATGCCGGTGCAGGAGGCCGACGGGAAGTGCTACTGCCGACCCATCCCCGAGTAAGCGCGAGGCTCCGGGACGTGCTACCGCCGACCCATCCCCGAGTAAGCGCGAGGCTCGGCGAGGCGCCCCGCTTCCAGGTCCGCCGCGCGCGCTGGATCGATCCCGTCGGCGGGGTGAGCACGATCCCGATCGACCTCACAGCGGACGCCTCTATCTTCACAGACTGAGGGATCAGCAGAGAGACATCAGGACGGCGGCGACGAGGCGGGCGTCGTGGACGCCGGGGATCTCGCTCTCGAGGGGGAGCACGATCGGCTCGACGCCGAGGGTTCGGAGCTTATCGGCCTCGATCGGCACCAGGCCGTTGGCGTCGCTGTCGCCGTGGGTGTTGGCCAGCACGTAGTTGATATAGTCCCGGGTCTCACCGGGCTGGTCGTCAGACCCGCGGAGGTAGCGGCAGATCTCGAGCACCATGTCGGGGACGCACATCCCCGGCGTCTCCGCGTCTCGACGCAGGTTCGCGACCAGCACCTTGGGACGCCTGGCGCGACGGATCTCGCCCCCCATGCCGTCGACCAGCAGCAGCGGCACCAGGCTGGTGTAGAAGCTACCCATGGCGTAGCCGATCACCGAGGCCTTGCGCAGGGCCCGGGCGGCCAGCGGGTTGATCGAGGGGGTGACCTCCTGCCACCCCCCTCGATCTACAGAGACAGCCTCCCTCGGGTCCTGCCGCACGATCGCCAGTCGACGAATCGGCGGCTGCTCCTCGCCTGTGATCCGCGACTGGCCGACCACCTCGCTGTCGTCCACATACTCGGCCTTGAGGTGGTAGCCGGCGCCCCTGCAGACCGGGATCACCTCGCCGAGGGCAGCCGCGAGCTGGGAGAACTCGAAGATCACCGACTCCAGGTCGCCCACCGAGAGGTAGGCGCCGGCGATCACGAAGTTGCCGATGTTGCCCCCGCTCAGATCGAAGCCCGGGGGCTTGTGTTGAAAAAAGCGCAGCAGGTGGGTCTGGATGATCCGGCGATAGCGCGGCTCGATCCGCTTCATCTGTGGATGGTCGTCATCAAGGAAGGCCTCGAGCAGCGCTGAGAGCGTGGCCTCGTTGGCGTCGCGGGGCAGCCGCGCGCGGAAGAGCCGACTGACCTCCGGGTTTCCGCTCATCGACATGTCGGAGAGCGCCATCAGCCGGTTGCGTAGGTCACCAGGAGGCGGCATCCCGAGGCGGATCCGCAGCTCCCGGCTGCTGCCGCCGTCGTCGAAGACGGGCAGGATATGGGCGCTGTGATGCGTCAGCCGAGACAGCTCCTCGGCGAGGACCCGCGCGCCGCTCCCGCCGCTGAGCAGCGTCAGCGGCGGCGCATCCTTGGGGTGACGCTCGTACCGCTCGATCTTCTTGTAGACCGGCAGGTGCGTCGGATGATTGAGCTGCACGGTGGTGATCGTGCCGCGCTTCGTCTCGATCGTGGTCATGAGTAGAGCGCCGAGGATCGTTGGTAGACCTGCGTGGAGACCTCGCCACGCACGCTGACCAAAGAGAGGCGGTGTCGCATCGCGTCATTCTAGTATAGCGCCCTCGAAAAGAGTGAACAAAGCGCGCAGGCTGGGCTTCGCTGGCGAGGCAGGGCGCTTGGCCGAAATGGGCGAGTTCTCGCCCCCATGCTGGGATGCTGCTAAGGGTAGGCATCCTTTCGTTAGGAGCGAGCCATGAGCGAAGAGCGGTGGGACGACATCGACGGCGGATGGGACGAGGTAGACGTCGCGAGCGCTAAGAGGCGCCGCACGAGGGCGCGCGGCAGCCGAGGCAAGCGCCGCGCCACGGCGCAGTCGGCTCCAGCCAATGAGCCCGTTCAGCAGCAGAAGAAGAGAAAAACCAAACACCGCCCCAAGCCCGCCATAGAGGCCAAGGCGACGAGGCTGACCAAGACGCCTCGTCCTGCCTGGCTCTTTCCAATGCTGGCCTTCGGCGCGGCGATCGTGGTCTTCGTGCTCTATCTCTTCGCGAGCAACACGTAGCGCCGAGATCCTGCGAGTCCCGCACAAAAGCCACGCGCGCTTTCTTCGCGTTCGTTCGCGAGCAACACGTAGCGCCGAGCGCCTGCGAGGGGTGCGCTCAGGTGTCGAGCAGCTCGACGACCTCTAGCATGTTGCCCTCGACGATCACGTCGGCGGCCTCTCGCACCTCCTCCGCCTTCGGCTCGAAGGCGATCGCCAGCCCTGCCCTCCGCATCACGTAGACGTCGTTGATGTTGTCGCCGACGAAGACGGTGCGCTCGAGCGGGATCCCCATCTCTGCGGCGATCTCGGCCAGGGCCTCGGCCTTACCCTCCATATCGTAGGGCGTGGCGCGCCAGTCGCAGACGCGCCCCGCGCCGTCGAAGAAGAGCGCGTTGGTGCGCACCTGCTCGAAGGGATGGGCCGGGAAGAGCAGCTCCAAGGTGATGTCCAGCGTCCCGCTGATCACGGCCAGTCGATAGCCGCAGGCGCGCAGGCGCTCGAGGGCCTCCACGCTCCCTGGTGTGGCCGACAGCTCGGCCTCGATGATTGTCGCCATCTGCTCGCGGGTAGCGCCAACGCGGACCCAATCGCCGACGTCCAGGGCGACCCAGTCGGGGTAGCTGATCTCACCGGCGCGGTAGGCACGAAAGCGCGCGACGTTGACCGAATCATCCCCGCCGAAGGCGCCGTTGAAGAGCTCCCAGACCACCTTACCAGCGGCGTGGCGCACGAGGGTGCCGTCGACGTCGAAGGCGACGAGGTCATAGCGCCGCCCCGATGGGCTGTCGTTGGAGGATCCCTTCATGAGGAGCGCTGCTCAGAGCAGCCAAGGCGCTACTGCTGCACGGTGTCGAGCACCACGTCTTGCACGGCGGCGACGCCCGCCTCGACGCGCACCTGGATCGGGCCGCCGTTGATGAGGTCATCCTTATCCGACGTGGGCGTAAAGGGGAAGCCGGCGGCGTTCGCGTTATCGTCGAGGAAGGCCTTCACATAGTAGAGGCCAGGCACTATCGAGCCGATGAAGTACTTCACGTTCGCGAAGGGCGACGAGAGGTCGGCGTTGGCGATGAAGGTGCTCGTCACCGGCCCGCCGCTCGGCGGCCATGTGTTGAAGATCTGGACGTGGACGTTGCCCTTGGCGTCGAGCGCAGGGGTCGCCGTCGCAGAGATCTTGCCCTCGAGGCTGCCGATGGTCGGCGCGGCGTCTCCCACACCACCATCGCCCGCGACGCCGCCGACCACGGTGGTCAGATCGATGTCGACCTTCGGCCCTGGCTGCCCCGTGGTGATCGTCACCGGTGCGGGGGCCGCCATCACGATGTCGCCTGTATCCGGCGCCAAGAAGGGGTAGGCAGCGTTAGCGTTGTCGTCGAGGAAGGCGTAGAGCAGATAGTTGCCAGCAGCCGGGTTGTTGAAGAACTGATAGGTCACGGTGTTGCCGACCTGCGAGAAGTCGACATTGCTGATGGAGCGAAACTCCTGCGGTGGAAAGAAAGGTGGCGGGATCAGCGGTGTGTAGAGGCCGACGAAGAGCGTCCCCTTGCCGTCGTAGGCAGGGCTGGCCTTGACCGTCACCTTGCCATACATCCCGCCGTTGGGGTCGATGTCCCTCTTTGGCCCGCTGTCGCCGGGGGCCTGGTCGGGTGCGAGGTCGCCGAGGCTCACGTCTTTGGCCCCGTCTATAAGGCGTCCGTCTCCGGCCCCGTCACTCGGGGGCCCGTCACTCGGGGACCCGTCTCCGAGGCCATCCGGCGCTAGACCATCGACGGCGTCCGTTCGCAGGCCATCAGTCGCGCCGTCCGGTGCGGGGGCGTCTGGCGTTGTGTCCTTGACGCCGCCGTCGATCGGATCGCCGCCGTCGTCAGAGCAGCCACCACCGAACGTGAGCGCGGAGAAGAGGGTCAGGGCAGAGAAAACACCAAAGATACGGAGACCAATACGAAGACCAAGTGTTCGTCGCATGACAGCGCCAACCCTACCATAGGGTCTCCGAGCTTGCCCAGATGGTAGATGACAGCGGTCTGTCGAGGGTGGTACGGCGAGGTTTCTGAGGCCTAGAGCGCTCGTCGAGCCACCGCTGACCGCTCGACAGGAGTGCCGGCAAATGGTAAGCACCATGCTCGATGCTCTACCTTGAGAGCTTCCTTCATCGGGTGCAGTTCGCCGAGATCGTCTCACGTTGGGTGGTCAACCAACCGCAGCCGGGAGATGTGCGCGATCTCAAAGAGATCGTCAACTTCAACTCCTACATCGCGCGGATCTGGGCCGACGAGCTCGCTACCGGGCTCTTCGAAGACCTCTACGGCAGCCGTCCCCACAGCAGCAGCTGCAAGACCAAAGGCGAGCTGAAAGACTTCATCGTCAGCTCGCAGCCGCGCTACGAAAACGAACGCATCAGGTTTCTCTTCGAGCACTACCGCGACTACCCCGAGGACTTCTACGGCGACACCCCCTTCGACGGCCGGATGTACTACCTGCCGGCCAAGCCCGGGGGACGTCCGCTCTTCGTTGGTTCCTCGCGCCTGAAGCGCTTCCGACGGATCGCCGAGAAGGGCTCCCGCCGGATCGTCGACTACCTTTTCGAGCGGATCCGAGCCAACGCGGACGCCCTGGCGGAGGAGCGCGCCCAGCGCCTCGGCATCCCGAAAAACGAGCTCGTCACGCCAGCCGACGAGCAGGTGGCCGAGTTTCAGCGCGCCGAGCGGCGGCTGCTCAAGCGGATCCGCACGCGCACGATCAAGACCGAGTTCCCGATCCTCGCCATCCCCGACGCCGTCGGGTTGAAGATCATCACCGAAGACGACCAGTACGAGCGGCTGATCGACGTGCTGCGCCGCAGCGACCGCACCAACCTCCTCGAGGTCGAGCAGCACACCGGACGCTACAACGCGATCAACCTGCGGGTCGCGTACAACATCCCCCGTGAGCTGCTCGAGCAAAGACCCCCCAACGCCGCCGCGCTGCGCGTGCTGGCCTTCCGTGGCTTCGACCCGCAGACCGTTCACGAGCGCTACCTGCGCTTCTTGCGCGACGCAGAAGACCACGTGCTGCTCGAGATTATCATCTCGAATTACCAGGAATTCCTCGAGTCCGAGCTTGGGCGCTCGATGCACGAGGACCGCATCTTCTTTCAGCGAGAGACCCAGGAGTACCGCGCCCACCTGGCGACGAACGTGCTCTACCTGATGGACTTCATCCTCTCGCTCTGTCTCTCGCCCCAGTCGGGTGAGGTCGAAGACGTCCCGATCAAGCTCTGGGTCAAGTACATGCCGGATACGATGGACCTGCTCTTTCGCCAGCTCTTTCACATCCCCGTCGACGCCTCCTTCGATGACGCCAACGAGAGCATCGCCCAGGCCGCTTCCGAGCTCGACGCCCACCTGCGCGCCACTGACGCGCTCGGCCGGCGCGCCGCCGCGGAGATCGCCAAGGCCCCCGCCCTGCTCCGGTCGCTGGTCAAGTAGAGGTCGCCCCCCGGGCCGGGGCTCAAGAGCACCCCTACAAATGCCTCCCGTCGCCGGGCACCACACTGCCGGCCGCTCTAGGCCTCAGACCGTTCGCCATACCACCGGTCTGGCTCCTTTCTTCGGCTACGACATCGGCGGCGGCAGCTCAGCACCCGGCTCGGTCCCGAATCTGTGGGGGAGATCTCAACGCAGCTTGCGTAGCTGCTTCAGCGCGCGCCGTGGATCCACCGCGTCTCCCGAGTCGTCGACCTTCAGATCCACGTCGCCCCGGCGCTGCTTTGGGTAGCGCGTGGCTATCGTACGGACCACGGCCCCATCGGGGCCCGCGGCCTTGGCGAGCGCCGCGACCCAGCCGTCGAGGGTCACCAAGCGAAAGCGCGTCGCTCGCACCGCCTTGGCCAACGCTCGGTCGAAGCGGGCGGCGCCGAGCCTCGCTCGAAGGGCCACATAGAGATACGGCGCCTTGCCGTAGACGATCGCGGCGTAGGCGAGCGCCGTGGGGTAGCGCTCAACCGGCCAGCCAGCGGGCAGATCCGTGCCGCCGAGCATCCGGTAGATCCCGTAGTTGGCTTGGGCGTTGAGGTCGAGGAGGCGACGCCCGGCGACCTTGCCGTAGACGTGCTCCATGTACTGGCCCGCGGCGAACTGGGCTAACGGCTCGTCGACGGCGGGGTGGCTGCGGCAGTCGGCGCCGACCACGCCGGCGAAGTATTGATGGGCGACCTCGTGAGACACCACGAACTCGCCCATCTGCGCCAGCAGAAGAACCTCGAGTCCATCTACACGCTGCTGAACAAACGAGATCCAGCCGTGGGCAGCGAGAGGGCCCCCGCCACGCCCCTGGGCGAGGGACGATCCCCCTCCGAGCAGGCCTCAGCGGCCAAGGCCGACGCCAAGGCCGACGCCAAGGCCGACGCCAAGGCCGACGCCAACGCCGACGCCAAGGCCGACGCCAAGGCCGAGCGCGCTCGAGAGGGCGGCGGCGGCGCAGCGAACGGAGACCGCTGGGGCGGGTCCGCCGACATCGGCGGTTCGCCACGCGCCACCGGCAGCGGGCTGACCGGCGAGGAGGTCCTCGGCGTGGTCCACGAGGTCTTCGGCGGCGGCGGCTGGCTCCGCCGCATGGTCCGCCGGATCACCCGCTTGGGCCTCGGCTAGCGCTCGCCGAGGTCAGCCCTCGAAGAAGCCGCCTCGAAGAAGCCGCCTCGAAGAAGCCGCCTCGAAGAAGCCGCCTCGAAGAAGCCGCCTCGAAGAAGCCGC
>PDWJ01000055.1_pt1 | contig 145270 bp, 127 predicted proteins | sample 1430881 | NCBI WGS metagenome assembly PDWJ01 (sample SAMN01162460, study PRJNA174530) | Oral metagenome, whole genome shotgun sequencing project. | biome: Marine environment; feature: Marine mammal; material: Swab sample of the gingival sulcus; isolation source: swab sample of gingival sulcus...
AGCAAGCTGGTGAGGGAAATTAAAGAGTTGAACAGCAGGGTGTAGGCGAAATGAACTCAGAATACGATATCCCCGACACTGTGAGACGCATATCGGAGTTGGCGGGACCGATGATGATCAAATTATTCGGCAAACTGCTATGGCAGCCCGAAGCGTACCAATATCGTGTCAGTGATATCAATCTTACTGCATCTGTAACCCTTAATAATCTCGAATCAGAACTTGTTGATGTTGTTGATATCATAAACAGGCTTGCAGAGAGCTTTTTACCTGAAGATGTTGACATCATCTTTCCCGACCTGGAAATGTCCCTGAACAATATTATTGAGAACATCGATGACATCAAGACTGCGGACTTCAGTGGGCAGGAAGATGGCAAGATGCTGTTGATTGCTCTTTTGAGTCGTCCGCTGCTCGATATTATCCATTTCTTCCAGAAACTGAGCTACAGCGTAAGCCACCCAATGGAATTTGCTGATGCTGACAACCGTATAGATCTGTCACTGGTGCTCAATATAGAAGAGGAGGCAGATGCCTGGCGTATATGGACAGAGAAACAGGGCGATTCTTTTGCCGGTTATGGCAGTATCTCCTCCAGGAACAGAGAGGCTGAATTACTCCGGGAAAAAAATCGCCAGCTCGGTAAAATAGCCGCTGCTTTTGGGTTGGGATGGTGGTTTGGTAGCAGTTGAATAATAGATCAGGGGCCTGAAAGTTAAGATAATCCATGATAGGGGCAACCGGTTGGTAGGGAGAGGGAGGGTAGCCTTTTTCCTGTATTCAGAAGGCTGTACTGAAGAAAATAGACGTTAGCCCGCATTTCTCATCAAATCCAAGACTGACCATTTGTTGCCAAGATAGTTCCTCGTTGTCCTCCATTGGGTTTCATTTAGAATACCATATCAAGTTTATGACAACTACCCTAACAGAGGGGGCCCCAGTGCATCTATCCCTTGATTAATCCTTATTATTCCATCAATGGCCCATAACGATTGGGTTGCCATAGGATATGCAATAATCCAAGTGTAATCTGGGGGCACAATACCGTTTTTTATTGCATCCATCCGTTATAAGGGGATAATTTTTTTCATGGCTCGGATAGTTTTTATTCTATCGTTGAAAATATTACCGGACGGAATCCTCGACCGGGGCTGCCGGGACGACCCAAGAAAAAATAGTATTGTGTCCCCGGAATTCCCCAACATAACTGTAACTCCAGCTCTCTACGCCATTGTGGTTTTGCCGGTCAAAAAACGTGGTCTGTCCCCTATTTATTTCCTTTGTTAATGGGTGACCCCATTTTTTTATTAAAAACGGACATCAATGAAAACGAACAAATATTAATGAAATAATAAAAGAAAAAATGAATACACCTGTGATATCCATGACATTTTGACTTGCCCAACTTTTTCCATAACGAAAACAAACTGATCCTGCACATAAAAGTGCAAATATTAAACATGGAATAACTTTTTCAGCTGTTTTTTTCACAAGTATGCAAACAGAGCTTGTTAATTGTTAACAATATACTTAGAAAAACAAATAAAACGACATGATGCAATCCTAAATTTTATTAAAAACTAAAAAATATAAAACTTTTCTTGATAAGTGCATCAAAATATCCTGAGTATTTAATCAAGATACGTAATATAATTCATTCACAATTTTGACTTTGTTTATAACCATATCCTCTGTAATATATTTTGCCATCTCTAATTAAAGAATAAATATGATTGCCATATGTTTTACCGCATTCTTTAGATGATACAGACCTTCGCTATAATATGCAGGCCTATCTAGTCCTTCATATTTTATGTAATGTTCTAAAATATTGGTTAGTGTTGGACCATAACGATAAGACGCAGCAGTTGCCCCTGTTATTATTGCTGGCGAGGCATAATACACTGTAATTCCTCCAGCAATAGCAAGCCCAACACCGGGAAGAATTTTTGGTCAAGATCATTAATTGTATCAGGATACCCCATCAGCCCAGAGGATCAGTTTTATTCACCGGATCATTATTTACAAAACAACACATTCTTGGGAAAGCGAAGGGCGGAGTACGGCTTCCATACGAGTCTCCCCCACTATTCTCTACCCATCAGACGTATAACGAAAATTCCGAATTCATAAAGCAGGTAAAGCGGTCCGCCCATGAGCGCCATATTGACCACATCCGGTGTAGGTGTGAGTACGGCAGCAAGAATGGCTATCCCCAGGAGGGCAAACCGCCTGTTTTGTTCAAATGTCCTCCGGGAAAAGAGTCCGACCTGCACACTAAAGATCATGAAAACCGGCAGCTCGAAGATCAACCCGAAGGCCAGAATAAAAATGGTGACAAAAGTAACAAACCTGCCAATGGAAATAAATGCCTTCAAATCTTCAGACTGAAAACCAAGTAAAAACTGCACCCCGTACGGCAGAGTGACCAGATAACAAAAAATCGTCCCAGCATAAAACAGAAAACAAGTTGCCCCTACAAAGGAAAACAGCATCCTTCTCTCCATACCAAAGGGTTTTCCCATGGCTTGCCATAGCACAAAGGTCAGAAGAGGCATGAGCAGATACAGAGCACCGAAAAAGGAAACCTTCACATGGGCTAGGAAGGGCCCGGCCACAGAAAAAAAGTACAACTGTTCGTGCAGGTGTTCCTGGAACAGGGGAATCAGCTGCCTTGAAGTGAAAAACAGACCCAGGGTAACCAGAACGAGCAGGGCGCAGGTGTACTTGACGGTTTTACGTAATTCGGATAGAAAGACAACCAGTTTGGTACGGGGTTCGGTAGGCATAAAAAACAGTGTTTGTTCACCGGAATCATAATGATCAAAAGCTGGTCAAAAATAGCAAACACCAACGCAGATAGCAACAGAATGTAATCTGCCGCAGAGCAGATCATCTTTGCACCGCTACGCAGCCATATGTTGCATGCCCTTTGATAAGCAATGCGGACAAACATTCACTGGCTGCTTCGACGACGCCCTGCACAGCTGCAATAGCCAGAATAACTGCATCAGGTCAAAGCCATTGCACTGCGCGCCATGGCGTGCTACAAATTATTTCTTTTGCAAACTGTCCCAGTGGTTCACCCAACTCTTTTAAAAAAAACACACACAGATCCATTACAGCCATGTTAGAGCTTCGTTTTATCCGAGAAAATATAGAATTCGTCCGCGAAAAAAGCCAACTACGCGGCGTGGACCCGAAGATTTTTGATCAGTTTGTCGACGTAGACAGCCGACGTTTGCAGACTCTGGGCGAGGTGGAAGCTTTAAAAAACAAACGCAACATCGTATCCAGAGAAATCGGACCGCTGAAGCAGGCAGGCGAGCATGAAAAAGCTGAACCGCTCATCCAGGAGATGAAACAAGTCAGTGATGCCATTAAAATTCTCGATGGACAGCTGAGCACAATAGATCAACAACTCAAGGAGATAGTCCTCTCCATCCCCAATCTGTGCCACGATTCCACCCCCACAGGCAATGGTGACGAAGAGAACGTTGAAATCAAGCGTTGGGGCGCTGTTCCCTCCTTCTCCTTTCCTCCCAAACCCCATTGGGAGCTGGGCGAGGCACTGGGGATACTAGATTTTGAAACCTCAGCCAAACTTGCCGGGGCACGCTTTGCCCTGCTCAAGGGGTTTGGTTCCCGGCTTTCCAGGGCACTGACGAACTTCTTTCTCGACCTGCACACCCAGAAACACGGCTATACGGAAATACTCCCCCCCTACATGGTCAACAGTACAACAATGACCGGTACAGGCCAGCTCCCTAAATTTACGGAAGACCTCTTTCGCATCAAAAACTGGGACCTGTGGCTCATTCCAACCGCAGAAGTTCCCTTAACCAACATCCATGCTGATGAAACCATCAGCGAAGACAGGCTGCCCATTAAATACACGGCCTACACCCCCTGTTTCCGTTCCGAGGCGGGCTCACATGGCAAAGACACCCGGGGGCTCATCCGCCAACATCAGTTTGAAAAGGTTGAGCTGGTCAAATTCACCACACCTGAACAATCAGAACTCGAGTTGGAATCCCTGCTGCAAGATGCGGAAGAAGTCTTACAGCTCCTGGAACTCCCCTACCGGGTGGTGACTCTCTGCACCGGGGACCTGGGCTTTTCAGCCACCAAGACATACGATATTGAGGTCTGGCTGCCTGGGCAAAACACCTACCGGGAAATTTCCTCCTGCTCCAACTTCCTCGACTTCCAGGCCAGGCGAGCAGGTATCCGCTACAAGCCGCAGGGCGGGAAAAAAAGTAAGCTGGTCCATACCCTCAACGGCTCCGGCCTGGCTGTGGGCAGGACGCTGCTGGCAATCATGGAAAACTACCAGCAAGAGGACGGCACCATAGCCCTGCCCAAGATACTGGAACCATACTTTACCAACAGATTTTCTCCTGCAACCTCTCTCTGAGGGGCTAGGGGAACCAGTTACTTCCTCTGCTTTTCCATGGCCAATTCCAGCAGCTGGTCCAGCATTTGCGTGAAGGATAGTCCGTGCTCCGCAGCTGCCTGCGGGAAAAGGCTGGTCGCGGTCATGCCCGGGATAGTGTTGGTTTCAAGCAGGTAGAGCCTGTCATCCTGCAGGATCATATCTGTTCTGCTGTATCCCTGCAGCTGCAGGCATCTGTGGGCAGTTTTTGCGTACTCCTGTGCCCGGGCGGCAATATCGGCGTCCACATCAGCGGGACAGATTTCCTCGCTCGCTCCAGGAAGATACTTTGCCTCATAATCGAAAAACTCATACTTGCTGTCCGGGATGATCTCAATGAGTGGCAGGGCCTGCAACTGATCATTACCCAGTACTCCCACTGTGATTTCCCTGCCCTGAATACACTCCTCCACCATGACGGCATCATCATACTTGAAGGCCAGTTCCAGGGCCGGGGCCAGCTGTTCCTCTCGGCGAACGATGGTCATGCCGATGGATGAACCCTGTTTGGCAGGTTTGACCACCATGGGCAGGCCAAGGGCTGCGAGCAGCCTCTCGGGTGCGTGTGTCTCCTCGGGCCTGGCCATCAGCCAATCTGCCACGGGCAGGCCTGCCAATCCATAAAGTTGTTTAGCCAGGTTTTTATCCATGGCCAGGGCACTGCCAAGAACACCGGCGCCTTGATAAGGAATGGACAGCATATCCAGGAAGCCCTGGATCGTACCGTCTTCACCGTACAGTCCATGGAGGAGAAGAAAGGCAACATCTATACGGTCAGCGTCTGCGGCAAGGGCAGCCAGGTCAGTGGCTGGATCATACCGAATAATATCATATTTTTCCTTATCCAATGCCTCCTCCACACTTTCTGCGCCTTTCAGAGACACGGCACGTTCCGCTGAAGTGCCACCGGCTATAAGTGCTAGGCGTATTCTGGTCATCAGGTTCCTCCTCTTTGTGTTTCAGGTGTACAGACGGCCACCTCCTGTCCCCTTCTTGGTACACGGTATGGGCTGGTCTATGGTATACTGATCAATCTACTGTATCAGTATGTGAGAGAAAGTAGTACGCCTTGTACGGAAAAAAAATCCTGCATCCGGAAAACGTACACAACTCTCCAGTCTAAGCCAGATCGGATTGCTCCTCAGCTCAAGGGAAGCCAGATTGGACCGTTTGTAACAGCATGGCCCGACACGCCCTGCGATCCCCGGGCAATTGTATTGACAACCAGATCACAGAGATATATATTATATCACTTATGTATAAAATGTAACCATACCCATTAAAAGCAGTTTAAATCGCAAAAGGATGTGATTCTCCATGATTGAAGTAGAAGTGAAAGGCGACCTCGAGTATGCAATCCGGCAATTAAAAAAGAAATTACAGATTGACGGGATCAAACGTGAGTTGAAACGACGGGAATTTTACGAGAAACCCAGCGTAAAAAAACGTCGCAAAGCAGCCGAGGCCCTGCGTAAACTTCGAAAGTTCAACCGTATGCGCAATAGAGGCTAAACAAAAGCTCTGACTGCCAGTCAGAGCTTTTTTGTGCTCTCTCCAACGTTGCTGCTTCGATTATGGCGTCTTCCTCAACCCCTGCCCTCCTTGAATATTTCAGGCAGGAACTTCTCCTGCGGCGCAGGCTGGCTCCCAATACCGTGACCGCCTACTGTGCAGATGTGGATTCCTTTCTACAATTCCTGGTTCAACACCGAAAACAGGAACCGCTCCAGACTGGAATGGAGGATGTCCGCCATTATCTCCGTCACGCCCATGAAAACAATATCAGCAACCGCTCCAATGCCCGACGGCTGGCAGCTTTGAAATGCTTTTTCCAGCACCTGCGACAGCAGGATCTCATAGCGGCCAACCCCCTGGAATATATTGACGCACCGAAAACAGGCCAAACCCTGCCCAAAGCCCTGAGCCAGCAAGAGGTGCAGCAGCTTCTTGCCCCTCCCAAGGTGACGACCCCCCATACACTTCGTAACCACACCATGATCCACATGCTCTATGCCACAGGACTGCGGGCAAGCGAACTGGTACAACTCCCCATCTCCGCCTGCAACCTCTCCACCTGTCACCTTCGCGTGCTGGGCAAAGGCCGTAAAGAGCGGGTGGTGCCGTTTGCAAGCTCCACCGGAACACTTATAGCAGAGTATCTGGAAAAAAGCCGTCCGGCATTTGCAAAACAGTCGCCCTGTGAACAGCTCTTTCTCTCGAACAGGGGGCGGGCCATGTCCCGCAACCGTTTCTGGCAAATCCTGCGAGAAACCGCTTCTGCTGCAGGGATCAAGAAAGCCATCAGCCCGCATATGCTCAGGCACTCCTTTGCCACCCACCTTCTCACCGGTGGGGCCGACCTGCGTGCCGTCCAGATGATGCTCGGTCACTCGGACATCACCACGACCCAGATCTATACCAAAATCGAAGGGCATCGGCTCAAAGCTGTCCACCGCAACTTTCACCCGCGAGGTTGATCCTCACTGGCCGAGCCATCGAACTGTTGAAGTTCCCCTATCATCTGCCGAGCACCCTTGTATACGCCTTCTGCCATTGTTAGCAGTTGCCAATCTACCTCGGTGAACACGTCCCGTTTCCCTCCTTCTCTGAGAACAAGACAAATCCAGCAAGGGGGTAGCCCACCTACTCAAGGGGCCCCAGGTTCGGGAGTTTTTGGTACCTCATGAGTACACACACAACCAAAAAGGTTCCCTGCAGTCTCGGAAGAAGAGGATAGGGAAAGAAGATATCAGGCAAGGTCGGCTGAACCGTTATTATGGTGGATGCTTTTCATCCCAGGTTGAGGAGTCCGACACTCGGAGAAAAGGACCTGGTACATCCTGCTCCGCGATATGCACCAATACAGGGCTCTCATTGAGATACCGCCCTATAGCCGTACGTACGGCCTCAGGCGTATTATTGGTTGCACTCAAATGAGCTAAAACTAAAACGCGCAGGTTCTCCTGGCCGAGTTCATAAGCAAAATGCAATGCCTCCTCATTCTCCAAATGGCCTTCGGCGGACTGGATCCGTTGTTGCAGATGAATTGGATACGGTCCCTTACGAAGCATCTCCAGGTCATGATTGGATTCGAGAATTAATGCCCGGCATTTGCGTACATGGTGACGAATGAGTTTGGTAATTCTTCCGGTATCCGTACAGTACCCTAAAGACAACCCTTGATGATGGAGGACGAAACCCACCGGATCTACGGTATCATGGGTAACAGCAAAAGGATGCACCCCCACCCCCTGTATCGCAAAGGTTTCACCAGTGGTAAAAAACTCCAGCTGCGGGATCTTCTTTATTTTGGTGCAGCAGGCCTCGTATGTTCCCTGATTCATATACACGGGTATCTGATACCTTCTGGCCAGCACCCCCAACCCGGCCACATGATCACTGTGCTCATGGGTGACGACAATTGCGGAGAGCATATCCCCTGCCCGGTCAATCCAGGCCAGGCGCCGCTCTATCTCCTTGCCGGAGAAGCCTGCATCAATAAGGATTCTCGTTTCCCCCACTTCCACCAGAGTACAGTTTCCTCTGCTCCCGCTTCCCAGTACACAAAACTGCATCCTTGTTCCCCGAACATACTAGCGAAGTCCTGTATGGCCAAACCCGCCGCTCCCCCGTACGGTATCGGCCAGGGCCGAAACACATTCCAGCCGGGCTGAGGCGATGGGGGCCACAATCATTTGGGCGATACGATCTCCCCGGTGCACCGTAAATGGCTCACTAGAAAGATTGACCAGGCCGATCTTGACCTCCCCTCGGTAGTCGGCATCAATGGTACCCGGAGCATTGATAACTGTAATACCATGCTTGACAGCAAGCCCGGACCTTGGCCGCACCTGTATCTCATATCCCGGGGGAATGGCCACGCTGAAACCGGTGGGAATAAGACAGCGGGCTCCAGGAGCAATGCAAAGGGGTTCTGTAATCGCAGCCGCCACGTCCATGCCTGCAGCCAGGGGAGAAGCGTAGGCAGGCAGGCTAAGGTCAGCGGCCGCCTTTTCATCAAGCCACATAAACTCTACAGTTACCTGAGTATTCATGGTGCAGTTCCCTAAAGTAAAAAAAAGCCGGTCCCTACAAAAGGCAACCGGCTGTACAAAGAAAAGAAAGAAATTGTTACTCTTCGCCCTCTGCCAGCGCAGCCTTTCGGCTGAGCCGAATACGACCACGATTATCAATATCAATGACCTTGACCCGTACAGATTCTCCCTCCTTGAGTACGTCGGTCACCTTGTTGACCCTGCTGTGCTGCAACTCTGAAATATGTACCATACCGTCCACGCCTGGAAGAATCTGGACAAATGCACCAAAATCCTTGATGGTTCGTACTTCGCCCTCATAGATCCTGCCAATCTCGGGGACAGCGGTAATTTCCTCGATTCGGGCGATCAACGCCTGGGCGTCAGCAGCAGTATTACTGAAAATTTTCACCGTACCATCATCATCGACATCAATCTTGGAATCGAAGGCACTGGTCATCTCGCGAATTACCTTGCCGCCGGGGCCAATAATGTCACGGATCTTGTCAGGATGAATCTTCATAGTGAAATATTTCGGCGCATGCTCAGACACATCCGTTCTGGGCACCTGGATAACCTCGTTCATCTTGTCGAGGATATGGACACGGCCTTGTTTCGCCTGTGCAAGAGCCTGACCCATGATCCCCCTATCAACACCGTCTATTTTGATATCCATCTGAAGCCCGGTGATGCCAGCTCCCGTACCAACGACCTTAAAATCCATATCCCCCAGATGGTCTTCGTCACCAAGAATATCGGTGAGGACCACGACATTATCCCCTTCCTTGATCAGCCCCATGGCCACCCCGGACACAGGCGCCTTAACAGGTACCCCGGCATCCATAAGCGCTAGGCTGGCGCCGCATACCGTAGCCATGGAGGAAGAGCCGTTGGACTCAAGAACCTCGGAGACCACACGCATGGTATAGGGAAAATCTCCACTGGCTGGCAGGACGGCCTCCACACCCCTCCTGGCGAGGGTTCCATGTCCGATATCGCGACGGCTCGGTCCGCGCATGGGACGTACCTCGCCAACGCAGAAAGGAGGAAAGTTATAATGCATCATGAAACGACGGTACACGTCACCGCCCAGACCTTCCAGGTGTTGCTCGTCTTTTTCACTGCCCAGTGTGGACACCACCAGAGCCTGGGTTTCGCCACGAGTAAACAGGGCTGAACCATGGGCTCGAGGCAGGATGCCAACTTCGCAGGAAATAGGACGGACATCTGTAAAGGAGCGACCGTCAAGGCGTGCCCCCTTGCTGACAATGCGATCCCGCATAATTCTCTTTTTATAGCTGCTGAGGAGGTCAAAAACCTCGGACTCTTCTGTAAACAGCTCAGGGTCAATCTGCTCCAGGACCTCCTGCTTCAGCAAATCGTAGCGGGCTCCACGGGCCATCTTCTCGGCCGTGGTGACCACCTCCTCCATGCCCACGGCCGCTGCGGCCTCCACCGCAGCCTGCAAGGTTGCATTGACCTCAGGGGGAATCACCTCTCTTTTGGGTTGGCCTGTTTTCTTCTGCAAATCCAGCTGCAGATCGATCAAAGGTTGGATACCCTCATGAGCAAAGAAGATGGCTTCCAGAACGGTATCTTCGGCAATCTCGTTGGCACGCCCCTCAACCATGACAACAGCGGTCCTGGTCCCGGCCACCACCAGATTCAAATCAGCTCTCCCCAACTGTTCTTTGGTGGGGTTAAGCCTGTACTCGCCATCCACATAAGCCACACGAGCTGCAGCTATGGGGCCTGCAAAAGGAATGTCAGAAAGGACAAGCGCTGTCGACGCACCATTCATGGCGAGAATATCAGGATCAAAGTCCTGGTCCGCAGAAAAGACAGTGGCAATCAACTGCGTTTCGCAGCTATAGCCATCGGCAAAAAGTGGCCGCAAAGGACGATCGATCAAACGGCAGGTCAAAATTTCCTTTTCACTTGGCCGGCCAATTTCCCGACGAAAATAACTGCCAGGTATGCGGCCAGCGGCGTACATTCGCTCCTGATACTCTATGGTCAGGGGCAGGAAGCCCATGTCCTTATTTTTTCTCTCAGCGACTACGGTCACCAGAACCTTGGTTTCCCCACTGGAAACCAGCACGGAACCACTGGCCTGCTTTGCCATTTTCCCTGTTTCAAAGGTGATGGTTCTCCCGCCAATTTCAGTTTCTAATACTGTATACATACAATCTCCTCGTACGGATCAAATTCCCTTGAAATTGGAGCGAGAAGAGGTGAAAGATTCCTCGCAAAGGCACAAAGGATGCAGTGACAATGCGCCACCATTCTCTCTGTGTCCTTTGTGTCTTTGCTTTTCCTTGTCCGCCGATGCCTCTCAACTCCAATCAAAAAAAGGCGGGAGATCATAGGGCGATATGGCTCCCGCCTCAGTGTCCTTATTTTCGAATACCAAGCGCTTTGATCAACTCACGATATTTGACAACATCTTTGTTCTGAAGATATCGCAGTTGTCTCCGCCTCTGCCCTACCAGTTTGAGCAGTCCTCTCCGGCTGTGGTGATCCTTGCCGTGCTGTTTAAAATGCTCTGTCAGGTACTTGATACGATCCGTCAGCAGCGCGATCTGTACCTCACAGGAACCGGTATCATTGGCATGTGTTTTAAACTGTTCAATAATTTCTTGTTTCTTTGCTCTTGATTGTGCCATACTAAGCACCTCCGTTTTCCTTCTGCTACCAGCAAAGCGCTTCTTCCCCCTGCCCCGCTGAAGTCTGGATAATGGCCCACTTGTTCCGCACCCTGAGGGATGGCGCGGGTAGGCGGTTACAATCTATGGTGTGCCAGTCCTCTTGAGCCCGTAGTATTCATCAACAATACGGATTCAAGCGAAAAAGTGTCTCCACATCTAAAACCTCATAGGCTGCGGTTCAAATGTCTTGTCTGCCTGCGGCCTGGTTCTCTGATCTCAACGTACCGACTGCTCCTGTCTCCTTCGATATTACTCCCTGTCGATACTCCATACACTGCAAAGCGGCCGCTATCGACATGGCCCTTGCATGCAATATATCGTTTCCTGCCTTGCCGGTCAAATCTTCTCCTGCCAAGGCATCGTCAACATGAAAGGGACCGCTGGTTGTACGGCGCAGATATGTCAGACTGGCCCCCCCGACGCCCAGCGCTTTGCCTATGTCGGACCCCAACACACGCACATAGGTTCCCGGGCCGCAGGTTACCTCAATTTCAAGAAAAGGTGCTGAATATCCGAGGAGACAAAGAGAATATATCTCTATTTCCCTGGGCGCCTTGGTAATCAAAATACCCTTACGAGCATAATGATACAGTGGTTTTCCTTTGTGCTTAGCCGCAGAAAAATGCGGAGGAGCCTGGAGCTGTCGGCCCACAAACCGCTCGAGAACAGACGCTATTTGTTCAGGCTGCAGTTCTGGCACGGGAAAACGCCCACTGATCACGCCTTCCGGGTCGTGGGTAGTAGTTTCCACGCCCAATTCCATAGTGGCCAGATACGTTTTACGGCTGCCCATGAACGTCTCTATATGTTTCGTGGCCGGTCTTCCTGCACACACAATCAGCAGACCGCTGGCAAAGGGATCCAGGGTCCCGGCGTGGCCAACCTTCTTGATGCCCAGCAACCGGCGAATCGTTCGCACCATGGCAAAGGAACTTGCACCTGCCGGTTTATCGATAAGATAGACGGCACCACTCATGGTACCCGCACATAAAGAATGCGGCCTTCTCGCCAGGGCCTGAGAATACAATTTTGGGATGACCGAAACAGGCGCAACCTTTCAAAAACACACTCAATAAAGGGCTTGATCTGACAGACCATTTTCAGTCCCCCGGTAAAAACCATGCTATCGGGTCGCCTCTTCAAGTATTGGCACCAGCATATCCTGCACCTGATCAAGGGTTTTGCCCTGTACCCTGAAACCGCTGGCGTTCCTGTGCCCCCCGCCACCCAATCCTGCAGCAATAACGGCAACATCGCACTGCCCTTTGGCTCGCATACTCACAGAGACCAAGCCCTCACCAGCCTCCTTAAGCAACACGGAAACACGCACAGAGCGCACGGATCGGGGCAGATTAATAAAGGATTCCGTATCTTCAAGGGTGGTAAAGGTACGATCCAGCATCTTCTGCGTGACCCGTACAATGGCAATCCGATCCCGGTTGAACATCTCAAGAGTGGACAGCACCTCCTGCATCAGACGAAGCCTCCCCAGGGTATAATTGTCATAGAGATGGGTGGCTATTTCTGCAGGCTTGACACCGCACAACAGCAACTCACGGATTACATGGTGGGTATGCTCCGTGGTGGATTCATACCTGAACGAACCGGTATCGGAAGAAATGGCTGTATACAGACACTCGGCGACCTCACGTGTCACGGTCAGCCCCAGATCCACTGCCATATCAAATACCATTTCTCCAGTGGATGAACGGTCCGGTTCAATCCAGGACATGGAACCAAAACCCCTGTTACCTCTGTGATGGTCAATCACTATAAATGGCTCCATGGCAAGCAACTTGGCACTATACCTCCCCAACCTTTTTTCATCACCACAATCCAGGCCGATAGCTAAAATTCCCGTTCCCGCTTTTTCACAAAACCGATCCAGTTGCTCCAGGTCAGTCATCACATGCCCGGATCCAGGAATGAATCGATACGCAGCGGGCACCGGCTCCTCGGCAAAGGCAAACACCTCTTTGCCAGCGTCCTTCAGCAGGTGCATTAACCCGAGCAGGGAGCCGACAGCATCACCATCAGGATTGATGTGCGTAGCTAAAACCACGTGCGAGGCCGACTGTACCACGGCAAGAATCTGTTCAGGCGTTCTCATCCTTCGTATCCTGTTCCAGCTGACGAAACAGCTCATCTATCCGCTCTATTTCTTCACTTTGGCTATCATAGTGAAATTGGATATCAGGGGTGTAGCGAAGATTAAGCGTTTTTGCCAAATGGCTGCGAAAAAAGCCCCTGGCTCTGTTCAATGCCTTTTTTACTCCAGCCACAGAAGCCCTGTCCGCCACAGTAAAGTACACCTTGGCCAGCTTCAGGTCAGGTGACATGGCCACATGGGAGACCGACACCTCCAACAAGCGTGGATCAGCGACCTTCTGCCGCAACAACACTGCAAACTCATACTTGACCGCTTCAGCCACTCTTTTTGGCCGGGAACTTGCAGCACGCTTGAGTCCCGGCAGGGTAAAATCAAAGTCCATCTCGTTTTCAGGTCCTACAAATGTGCTTCCACCTCATCGAGGACAAAGGCTTCAAGGTTGTCGCCAAGTTTAATGTCATTGAAATTCTCCACACCGATACCACACTCATACCCTGTCAGAACCTCCTTGACATCATCCTTGAATCGTTTCAGAGAAGAAATTTTCCCGGTGTATATCACCACACCGTCTCGCAGGACACGGACACCGACATGACGTTCTATCCGGCCATTGATAACTGCGCAGCCGGCAATGGTCCCAACTTTGGGTACCTGGAAAGTGTCGCGCACCTCGGCTGTGCCAATAACCCGTTCCTCAAAGGTCGGTTCAAGCATGCCCACCATGGCCTTTTCAATGTCTTCCAGGGCATGATAGATGACATCATAGGAACGAATATCCACCATCTCGCGTTCGCCAAGCTCCTTGACCTTGACAGCGGGACGGACATTAAACCCGATAATAACCGCATCCGAAGCAGCGGCCAAGTGGATATCATTTTCCGTAATGGAGCCAGTCCCTTCATGCAGCACCCGAACCTTGATCTCGCTGGTGGAAAGCTTTTCAGCCGCCTGGCCAAAGGCCTGCAAAGTGCCCTGCACGTCTGCTCGCAGGATGACACGCAGTTCCTTGACCTCCTGTTCCGCCATTTTTTCAAACAGATTATCCAGGGAAACCTTTGAGGCAGAAGCCAGCTCCGACTCCCTGGCTTTTTGTAACCTGGACTCGGAAAGGGATTTTGCCATTTTCTCGTCGGACAGCACCAGAAACTCGTCACCAGCAGAGGGCACTCCCGAAATGCCCTGGACCTCCACCGGAATAGCCGGTCCAGCCTCGGTGACATAATCGTTCCGGTCGTTAATAAGCATGCGTACCTTACCGCTGTACAAGCCGGCAACAAAGTTGTCTCCTACCCGCAGCGTGCCTTCCTGAACCAAAACCGTCGCCACAGGACCCCGGCCTTTATGCAGCTGGGCTTCAATAACCGTTCCTTTTGCTTTGCGAACCGGATCGGCTTTCAACTCCAGTATTTCTGCCTGCAATTGGACGGATTCCAGCATCTCGTTAATGCCCAATCCTTTCTTGGCAGACGTTTCACAGTACATAGTATCCCCGCCCCACTCCTCTGGAATGAGGCCAAATTCGGCCAATTCCCGTTTCACCCGTTCAGGGTCGGCATTGTCCTTATCGATTTTATTGACAGCGACCACAATGGGAACATCTGCAGCCTTGGAGTGGGCAATGGCCTCCTTGGTCTGATCCATAACCCCATCATCGGCAGCCACGACCAGAACAACGATATCGGTTACCTTGGCTCCCCTGGAACGCATTTCAGTAAACGCAGCATGGCCGGGGGTATCGACAAAGGTCAAATCCCCGGAAGGAGCTTGAACATGGTACGCACCTATATGCTGGGTAATACCTCCGGCTTCCCCTTCCGCCACGTCGGTTTTACGTATGGCATCCAAAATAGAGGTTTTACCATGATCAACATGCCCCATGACCGTAACCACAGGAGGCCTGGCAACGGCCTCGCCGCCCATTTCTTCTTCCTGCTCCTGAAAGGCTTCCACCTCAAGTTCTTCGGTCATTGCCTGCTCGACTTCATACCCGAAATCGGCAGCCACAAGCGCAGCAGTATCCAAATCCAGTGATTGGTTCAGGGTGGCCATCACCCCTAGCTTCATAAGGGCTGCTATAACCTCATTGGCCTTAATCCCCATCCTCTTAGCCAGATCTCCGACACTGATGGTTTCCACCACCTTAATTCGTCGTTTAATGGCCTTGGTCTCGGTAATGACCTGCTGAACGTCTTTCTCCTTACGGTGTTCTTTTCTCTTTTTCCCCTTTCTCGGACGCATGAATTCCACGTCACCAGTCTGGGCGTACCCTCCTTTGGAGCGCCCCTTTTTGCCTGATTTGGCCATCTTTCTACTGCGGCCTTCTTCCTCGTTCTGGATGGCGACGACCCGCTTACTCTTCTTCTTCCCCTTGCCGCTTCGCTGCGGTTCTGCGCCGGGTCCCACAGGCGAGGAAGCATAATCCTGATGAGCTGAGGGCTTACCAGACCTGCCTGGTTTACGTCCAGAACCCGGCCTTGTTTTCTTCTCCGGTACGGGTATTTCGACCCGACCAACGACTTTTGCCAATTTTTTCCCCGCACGGGGTGCCGCGTTCACAATCCCTTGTGCTTTTTTCTGCTCAGGCTCGATTGTTGTCCCCTCTTCCTCTGGAGAAGCAACTGTTGCCGTTGCCTCCTCTGGTGCCGTGTTGTCCTGTCGAACACCGTCCTCAACCTCACCCTTGAACGCTTCAACGGTCTTGCTCTCGTCCTTGCCTTCGACGGTCTGAGCCTCTCCTGCCTGCAGCTGATCGGCCACACCTTCGCTTATCTTATCCTGATACGAGTCCGACCTTTCCACAGCCACTTCTTCAGGCCCATCCTCTTGTGTCCGTCCAGCGTCAGGTTCCGATTCCAGGGGCTGCCCAGTCACGCCCTCCCTGGTTTCCGGTTGGGCAGGCGCCTCTCCCACAGGGTCCTCGGCCTCGAGCATCCTGGCCGCCTGCTCTTCAGCTTCGCGAGCCTCCTGGGCGGCAACTTCTTCCTCTTCCAGCCGTTTGAGCGCCTCTTCCTTTTCTGCTTTTGAACGCCTCTTAACCACTGTGGTCGTTCGTCGCTTGACCCGCTCACTGCGATCTTTCAGATCAATACGGCCCTCTACAGTTCCTGCTGTAACAGCACCTTCCAATATCTTTCTTCGAATGTCTGCAGCCATATCATCATCTACCGTAGAGCTGTGACTCTTAATAGGGTATCCCATAGCTATCAACTTATCAGCCAGTTCTTTACCTTTCAATCCGGCGTCTTTTGCCAGTTCATACACTCGGACCCTACTCATTGCATGCTCCTGTCTTCCCATCCATTACCATGTCCGTCCCGGAGACGTAACACGTGCTTTAGCATTTTTCTCTTCTTTCGGAGCCGACTATAACACAGCTCGTTTCTACAGCAATACACTCCTCGACCAGACATATTACCCTTTTCGTCGGCTGTCAATGCACCCCTGTGCCAGACGTACCGCTGTAATGCACCCTGGGGGGCCTTTTTGCCGCACCCCCGGCATGTCCGATACGGTACGTGGGCACTTTTCATTCGTTCTCGTACGCCTGTCCGGGATCCTCCTCGCGCTGTACAGAAGAAACAGTCCCTTCATCAGATGCTCGTACTGCCTCCTGCTGAACGACCTCCTCATCGTCCTCGGTTTCCGGCGGGACTTCGACTTCTTTCCTCTCAGGCGGAGGAACCAAGGCTGCCATTTGTATAATCAGAGCCGCTCGCTCTTCACTTATCCGCACCTTCTCCATAAGCTGCTCCGGCATCAAAGCAGCGAGGGCAGCCGAATCGCTCACACCGACAGCATATAATTTATCCGCCATTGATTCATCAACACCTTCAACAGCCGTCAGACTGTTGTAATCTGGCTGAGACAGGTTATTGTAACGGGTTTCACTTTTCACATCAATACGCCAGCCCATAAGACGAGATGCCAGCCGCACATTTTGGCCCTGTCGGCCTATGGCCAGGCTGAGCTGGTCATCCGGCACAATAACCAGCAACGAATTATTTTCTTCGTCCACAACAACCATGGACACCTCGGCTGGAGCCAAGGCATTGTATACATACTTGGCAGGATCGGGACTCCAAGGAACTATATCAATACGTTCCCCCTGTAATTCCTGCACCACATTCTGTACCCGGGAGCCTTTCAGTCCCACGCAGGCTCCAACAGGGTCAACATCAGACTCAACGGAGGAAACCGCAATTTTGGCACGAAATCCAGGTTCCCGGCTTGCACCCATTATTTTGACAATGCCTTCGGCAATTTCAGGAACTTCAAGCTCAAAAAGCTTTGCCAGAAAGGCATTACAGGTTCGGCTGAGAATAAGCTGGGCGTCCCGAGACTCATGCTTCACTTCCTGCAAATAGGCGCGAATCCGGTCACCCTGCTTATACGAGCGCTTGGGGATCTGGCCGTCTCTCGGTAGCACCGCATCGGTTCGGCCCAGGTTGATAACCATATTGCCGCGCTCAAAACGCTGCACGATACCGTTGACAATGCTGCCTTCACGGTCACGGAACATATCATAAATGACATCTCTTTCAGCATCACGCATACGGTGGATAATAACCTGTTTTGCCGATTGCGCGGCAATTCTCCCCAGGTCACCCACATTGTCCATCTTTTCGCCAAGATCGTCATCCAATTCGACCTCAGGGTCCAATCTCTGGGCTTCTTCCAAGGCAATTTCGGTCTCTTCGTCGTAAACCTCGTCAACAACAGTACGATACTGAAACACCTCAATTTCACCAAGCTCATCGTTAAACTGCACCTCTATATCCCTTCGACTGCCATATTTTTTTCGAACAGCCGAGCGCACAGCCTCTTCAATGGCGTCTACCAGTAATGATCGTTCAATGCCTTTATCCCTGCAGATCTGATCGATGATGCGTTTCAGATTTTCTACTCCAACCATAGTTTTTCACCCTGGTATCAGCAATTTTTCTCAACTTGCCTTCCCTGTAATAATCAGACACCGTATCGGCTTCACAAAGCCAGGCGTGCCTTGGATATGTGGTCAAACTCCAGCGACAGTACCTGTCCGTCCTGTTCCAGTAGGACACGCCCTCCATCAAGCCCCTGGAGAATGCCGACAAAAATCTTTTGCTCACCCACAGGTTCACGCATTCTGATTCGGACCTTGTTGAGGACAAAACGTTCAAAGTCTTTTTTCGTTTTCAGCGGACGCTCTGCTCCCGGTGAGGATACCTCAAGATGATAGGCGTGCTCAATCATATCTTCCACTTCGAGATAGGCGCTTATTTCTCGGCTAACATCAGCACAGTCATCAATGTTTACCCCCCCCTCTTTGTCAATAAAAAAACGAAGTACCCAGCCATGGCTCTCTCTTTGGAACTGTATTTCAACTAGTTCCAACCCCATGGCGGCAATCAGGGGCTTTGCGAAGGCTTCTATGGCTTCAATTCTTTTGACGTTGACACTTTCCACGATATGTCTTTTTTCCCTTATGCAATGGCATGTACCAACACGTTCTCAAAAGGCAATAAAAAAAGCGGGCAGAGCCCACTTTCATGTACACCCAATACTTCGGCGTATGTCTTGGCCAAGAAAACCGGATTTTTTCCGGGAACCCGATGGGGCTGACCTGGAGCGGGCAACGGGACTCGAACCCGCGACCCCAAGCTTGGGAAGCTTGTGCTCTACCAACTGAGCTACACCCGCACTCTAGTTCTCCAAAAGAGAATAAATGTACCAAACATCATACTCTTTGTCAAGCATCAACAACCCTATTGCAAACTCTTTTATTCTTGTCTGTGCAAAACAGCCGATCACAAATGACAAAACCAGGTATTTCAAAGCTCGCACGACTCCTTTCTGGTACAGATTTCTTTTTCCTCAAGGATCTCAGGCTGGTCCTGCAGCGGGGAGTAAACAGCTCTATGCGCTGTCGTTAAGTTGGTGCACATTTTGACAAAATGTGCACCAATGCTCAGCCCTGCCAGCATAATCTTCGACAGTATTTTAATAACACATATGCCTGCGTAGCATGAGGTACCTAAAAATTCCGAACCTGGCACCACCTGAGCTGGGAAAAAATCAGGGATAATTCAATTTACTCCGGTTCTCATCTACGATATGATGCTGCCATCATGGAGATTATTACCACCCACATCAACTCGGATTTTGACAGCCTGGCATCCATGGTTGCGGCCAAACGTCTCTATCCCAATGCCGCACTGGTTTTTCCTGGCGCACTGGAAAAACCAGTGCGGGAATACCTGACCCAGCAGTTCCGCAATATCTATGCCTTCACCAAGCTCCGTCAGGTCCCTCTGGAAAAGGTCCGCCGCCTTATCGTAGTCGACACCAGACGACCTGCTCGTCTGGGAGGACTGAGGGCATGTCTGGACAACAAGCATCTCTCCATACACCTGTTCGATCACCATCCAGATCAACCAGGAGATCTGCAAGGCGACCGGACTTACATTAAAAACGTCGGTGCCACTGTCACCTTGTTCTGTATGCTTTTTCAGAAACAAGGACTCAATCTCTCAACCGATGAAGCGACCTTGATGGCCCTGGGCATTTATCAGGACACGGGCAATTTTCTCCACTCAACCACGACTCCAGAGGATATGCAAGCCGCTGCCTGGCTCCTTCGCCAGGGCGCTAATCTGGACGTAGTTCGGCAGTTCACAGTGCGGGAGCTCAACGCTAAACAGGTGGGCGTGCTGGGGGAACTGCTGAAGAACACGGTCTCCTATTGCATCGGGTCCGTACATGTCATGGTCAGCAAGCTTACCCTGCCGCAATACCTGGATGATTTTTCAGTCATTGTTCAAAGGATGATGGCAATGGAAAATATTAATGTCCTCTTTGCCCTCATAAGCATGGAAAATCGTCTCTATCTCATAGCCCGCAGCCGCATTCCAGAAGTGAATACAGGAATCATTGCCAGGGCCTTTGGCGGGGGCGGACACAGCTCAGCAGCCAGCGCCACAATCAAAGATATGACATTGTTTGAGGCAGAAGAGCGTCTGGTTTACCTGCTCCACAGGAATATCCGACCCAAAGCCATTGCTGGGGAGATCATGTCTGCGCCGGTCATTGCCATAACGCCTGATGTTACCATTGACGAGGCCAACAGCCTCATGACCAGGTATAACGTCACCGTCTTACCGGTTGCTGAAAAAGGCGGCAATCCAGAAACCGGTGAGCGGCCGACCCATCTCCTGGGCATGCTCTCACGTCAAGTTGCGGAAAAAGCCATCTTTCACAAACTTGGCACCCTACCTGTTTCCGAATACATGACCACTGAGATTGCCACATTGCCTGAAACGGGAACCCTGGCAGACATCCAAAAACTGATCATCGAGAACCGGCAAAGGCTCATTCCAGTAACGGAGCAGGAGACGATTCTCGGCGTCATCACCCGTACAGACCTACTCGGCCTGCTGATCAATGACCCTGCGCATATGCCTATCGACTTCCTGCGGGAAGACGAAAGGCCCTCGGTGAAACGAGCCAGGAATCTAGGCGGAGTTATGACTCAAGTGCTACCCAAAGAAAGCATAGCTTTGTTACGTGATATTGGTGAAATTGCGGAAGAAATAGGTGTCAATAGCTATGTTGCCGGAGGTTTTGTGCGCGATATGCTCCTTCGCACCGCCAACTCGGACATTGATGTCGTTATTGAGGGAGATGGTATTGCGTTTGCCAAACACTATGCGGCCAAACGAAGCGCTTCGGTGCGGACCCATGACAAATTTGCTACTGCCACAGTCATATTCCCTGACAACACCAGAGTGGATGTGGCTACTGCCCGACTTGAATATTATGAATACCCGGCCGCCCTGCCTACAGTGGAACTGAGTTCCATAAAACTGGACCTGTATCGGCGTGACTTCACAATTAATGCCATGGCTATCCATCTCAACCCAGAGCGATTTGGTACCCTGGTAGATTATTTCAACAGTCAAAACGATCTCAAGGAGAGACAAATACAGGTACTGCACAACCTGAGCTTTGTGGAAGACCCCACACGAATCTTCCGCGCCATCCGCTTTGAGGGGCGTTTGGATTTTCGGATCACCCGTCACTCGGAAAAATTGATCAAAAATGCAGTGGACATCCACCTGGTGGATCGTTTTACCGAACCCCGTTTTTTTTATGAACTGAAACTGATCCTGTCGGAAAATAATCCCATGGCATCCCTGCGACGGCTGGCCCATTTCAAACTGTTTTCATACATCTGGCCGGAACTCAAACCGAATCTGAAAATCGACCGTCGTTTCGAGCACCTGATCACCCAGGCCAACAGGGCCATTTCCTGGTTCAACCTGCTGTATCTTCCTGTACAAATAGAGCCTTGGATGGTCTATCTGCTGGCTATCTTCAGCCGGTCGAAGACTGGGGAACTCACGGCTTTTTCTCAGCGCTTCGACATACCGGAACGACAGCGCAAGAAACTCATACAGCAAAAAAAAGATGTGGAGCGTATAGCCAGGGATATGCTCAATCGCCCCTTCATAAAACCCAGTGAAATCTACTGGCTGCTCATGGACCTGGACTATGAAGGACTGCTCTACCTGATGACCATTGCCCGGAAAAGATATATTCAACAGGCCGTTTCCCTCTTTGTCACCTCGCTTAGGGAGACCACGCCCTTGATTAATGGTCACGAACTCAAAAAAATGGGCTATACGCCAGGCCCTGCCTACCGGACAATGCTCAATCACCTGATTGAAGCGCAACTCGATGGAAAAGTCGGGACCCGTGAGCAGGCGGTGGACTTTATCCGCTCCACCTATTCGGGGAAAAAAGAGTAACCACCTCAACCCGGGACGGATTCAGGCAGGCAACAATACACGCCTATCAGCCTCTAACCCGGATTTCTCATGAGCATTTTTCCAAAAAACAATAAAAAAGTTGTAAAAAGATATAATTCCAACCCGGTCCCGACGCTCTTTTTTAATGAGAATCAATTTCGCTTTATGGTCAGAAAACAGGACACCCCGGCGGCAAGCAGGTCGCGTCCAAAAACAGTGCCGGCATGAACAAGTGCGGGCCAAAGAGGACAAACATTCTGGAACCAATATATTTCAACAAACAAGGCTCGCTTTTTTTCCATCTCTTCTTAGCGTATAGGCACAACCAAAGCCTGGTTGAAAGGAATACGGAAAAACCGATACGAAAAAACACTCAGCTCTCTTCTGAAAAGTATATGTTCAATCTTTCGCAAACCATTCTGGAACTGACCATCTGGCTACCGCCTTTTCTACTTGCCTTGACCTGCCATGAACTGGCCCATGGATACGTGGCCTATGCCCTTGGAGATCCAACGGCAAAAATCGCTGGCAGGCTCACCATGAACCCCATTAAACATATTGACCCTATGGGAGCGCTCATCTTTATCGTCGCGAAAATAGGCTGGGCCAAGCCGGTGCCAGTCAACCCGAACTATTTCAGGAACCCACGCCAAGGCATGCTGCTTGTAGCCCTGGCCGGCCCAGGGGCCAACATTGCCCTGGCAATCATCAGCGCAATACTGTTCAAGACCATTGCGAAGCTGTTCATAATACCGGCCTTTGTTTTGGTCCCCCTTGTCAACATGCTGTACGCATGCGTGGTCATCAACTTCATCCTTGCAGCTTTCAACTGTCTGCCCATCCCACCTCTGGATGGCTCAAAAGTCCTCATGAGCCTCCTCCCACCCGACATGGCTGCCACCTATTCGAAATCAGGGCCGATCGGCATGATCGTCCTGCTCATACTTTGCGCCACAGACTACATCTCAAGGTTCATCGACCCCATCATAGTGTTCAGCCACAACCTGCTTCTGGGCTAAATCGAGCCTGACCGGAAGGGAGACTGTTCCGATTACTGACGACCATTTTTCTCAATGCCGACATACAACAGTCCCCCATCCCAGGTTTCTCATGAACATGTTGTCTTATTTGAAAAAAAAGAAAAAACAGATGGATACCCAGTTCGTGGGCAGGCTCTGATTTTGACAGAATGTGCACCAAGGCTCAGCCCAGGCAGTACCATCTTTGAGAGTATTTTAGCCACCCAAATACCCAAGTAGAATGAGTAACCAAAAACTACCGAACCAGGCAACACCTGAGCTGATGAGAACTCCAAGCTATACGACTGATCACAATCGTCCAGAGATGGGGGAACTGAGAGGTGGTACACCATCATGAGATATATCGGGCTCCCACTCTCCCGCACCGGCCATTTTACAACTTCCAGGTCAAGCCAATGGTCAACAGATGGGCTGCTGCATTGTCAAAGGTGCCTTCTAGCGCCCCGTTACTGATGTTGCGACTTTCCTTCTCATCAAAAAGGTAGGACATACCAAGTTCCATGTGCTCTGTGATCAAATATTTGACCCCCACTGAATAGAGCAGGGCATCGGAGTCCGGCAATTCGAACCCCACATTCTCCGACGGGGCCGGATTCTCGTCTATTGCAAAACCAGCCATCAGGGTTAACCCGTTTTTTAGGGCATACTCAGCACTTATACGAAAAGCGTTCGTATCCGACCATTGCTTGGCCAGAGGGAGATCAAAGGCCGCATACAAAACAGGGTTGCTCAGAGGGGTTGAATAATTGAAATCAAGGCTCTCATACTCTGACCAATAGGTCCGGTCATAGGCTAACTCAACCGTGAGTTGATCAAAAAACGTATAGGCTGCGGATATGGCCAGCACCGCTGGCAGAGGGATAGTAACCCCTGCCTCACCACTGTACACACCCTGACCCAGGGAGGTGGCCAGATCAGCATTTCCTTCAACATCGAAATTCACGTTGGAACGATAGGTCAGTGCCAGGTTCAGGTTGTCCAGCGGGCGGGCAGTCACCGCGAGGTTTATTCCGCCTTCCAGTGTATCGCCTTCCATGTCCCTGCTGATGGTGGTACCATCGGCAAGCATGCCCCTGCTGCTTACCTTGCCGTCAAGATACACGCCGCGTAACCCGAAACCAACGGAAAATTGATCACAAAACTTGTACGAAACCGTTGGATTGGCCTCAAAAATTTTCAATGAAAAATTTTCGGAATAGGTTTTTGGGTAGGGATCCTGCCATCGTTTGGATAGCCCTCCTGGAGCAACTAGGGAAAAGCCGAACCGCCAGTTGCCATAAAAGGGAGAAACCGCAAAAATCGTAGGCAGGAGAAACCTTTCTTTTTGCGAGGACCCATCGTAGAGCGGACTTCGGTTGTCTGTATAATCAATGGCCGTAAGATAAATGCCGGTGAGGTTGCCTGCCACAAGCCAGGAATCCTCCAGCCAAGACATGTTGGCCGGGTTGTAGTAGGCGGCATCAGGACCAGGAGTGTAGGCAACGTAACCGGCTGACCTTGCTGTTGCATTCACCGACTGCTCCGGGATCCTCCACCCCGAACCATATGCCGTCCCCGACGCCATCAGCAGGATGGTACCTGCCACAACCAATTTTTTTCGGACTTTCCCCTTGAGTGCCATGTCTTCTCCTTTCCCTTTCTTAACGAAACGATATCTACCCGAAGGTATCTACCACCCTGATTACACTTGCTGTGCCTTTATACCTGTTTTCAGGCTGCCCAGATATGGGCAAGCACCATTGGCGGAACTCGCCCGTATTCCTTATGAACATGTTGGAGAAATGAATACAACAGGATAGGGCCAAAAGGGTTTGTAACCAACTTCTAAAAAATGTTCACCAAAGCTCAGCCCAAGCAGCCCCACCTTCGACAGTATTGTGACAGCAAAAAGCACGTGCTATCGAAGTGTTCGTTCCCTATGCACGGCCAAAAACTATGCATCTGACACCGTCATTGCTGATGAATTCCTTAATGCGACCCATCGTGCTCAGCCAAAGACGGGTGACCTGACAGCAGGAGACACTATACATGCATAGTATCTGCTGAATACAGATACCGTTTGATTTTATGTGTCGGTGTTTTTATAAACGGTTCACGCCTCTCCAGGACCCTGGAAATACGTGATGACGGCGGTAACTGCTCATTGACTGCGGCCCGCATCTCCTCAAGCAAAGTTGCTATATAGTGATGGCGCTGGATGCGGTTTTTGCCTGTTGTTTTATTATCTATAAACTCATAGTCTGGATATACCCAAGCTTCAAGCATACCCCTGTTTTCAACCACCAGGCACTCAAGCACATACTGATAGGAGTTCACTCTATGCTCAATGATTTCCGGGTACACATTTTCTCCATTGGAGAGCACGATCACTGATTTGGACCGTCCTTTAATATGCAGGTTACCAGCCTCATCCAACAGGCCCAAATCACCGGTACGTAACCAGCCGTCTTCAGTAAAAACCTCTTTGGTTGCTTCAGGATCATTGAGATACCCCTTCATAATATTGGGTCCTCGGGCTTCAATTTCACCAATACCACTGTCTGGATGCGGGTCATCAATACGAAGCTCCACCCGAGGAATGGCCTTGCCCGTTGAACCATGCTGGATAGTTCTGTCGTCGAATGGTCCTCCAGCAAGCAGTGGTGAGGCCTCTGTCAGCCCATACCCTACTAAAAAAGGAAATTGAGAATCCCGCAGAAAATGCTCCACTTCAGGATTAAGGGCTGCCCCGCCAATGCCCATGATTTCCATTCTACCACCGAAAAACTCTGTCAAATGTGTCCCGACTTTACGAAAAACAATTTTTCTGCCCATACTGAAACGACACACAAACGAGAGAAGTTTGCTCTTCTCCACAGTGGGCAGCACCCTCTTTTTATAAATTTTTTCTATGATCAAGGGCACCACTAACATGACATGGGGTTGTTCCTTGGTGCATATTCGCTGTAACAAGGCCGGAGTTGGCGTTTTCCCTGCATACACCACCCGACACCCGCTCAACAGAGGCAAGAGGAAGCCGACGGAAAACTCATAGGTATGAGAAATGGGCAGCACAGACAAAAAAACCCATCCCGCCTGGACCTCCATGATACCGGATGCCGAATAGGCATTAGAACAGAGATTTTCATGGGTAAGCATAACAGCTTTGGAAAACCCGGATGTTCCAGAGGTGTACAGGATAGAAGCCAAGTTTTCTCCTCGTACAAGGGGAAAGGTCAGTGTTTCCTCCTCTGCGTCTTGCCCATAGTGTTCCAGGGCTGTGCCGAGAAAAACACTGAATTTTTCCAGTGCTATCAATCCGGTATCATCCTGGTAATCATCCAAAGTCACAACATGGGTGAGATTTTTTTTTAGATCATAAATCTTCTCGATCTGCCTTTGCGTAATCAATACAAGATCACACGCCATTTCTGTAATGATATGATGCACATCAGCCTCAGGCAGGTCAGGAAAAATTGGAACCGCCTCGGCACCAATACGGACTATGGCCAGATAACTGATACCCCAGTTAGGAGAATTTTCCCCCAACAAAGCAATACGATCCCCTTGCTGCACCCCAAGCTCCATCAGGTATGCAGCCAGACTCAGTACCCTGATATGCAGTTCCCTGTAGGTCAACGGTTCCTCAAGGGCCATCCCCAGGGCGGGCAAGTCCTGATATCGTCTGCACGCTATATCCAGCAGAGCGTTCAGGGTACCGGCATTTTCCTGAATAACAGGTAAATTTTCAGTATGTTGCGACTCTTGGGCAGCTTGTGGTGGTATGGCTGCGTCCATAGCCTTTTTCTCTTCTTCGGCCATGATGTTCTCCAACTCCAAACCTCGTCCTTTACATTGTTGCGTTTTGATACCATAACCAGAAAGTTTTTTCAAAGAAAACGGGCTCGCGCGCCGGGCTAAGCCAGCAGTTTCCCTTCTGATCGCGCACGTACAGACGGGGGGAGATACCATATTGATTCTGGCGCACCGCTCAGGAGCAAAACCGACCAGGAAAAGTCGATAAAAAATGGGATCGGCCCACAATGGGCGCTGTGAAGAGCTGGATGGCCGCATGAGAAAAGGTTCTCCTTTCACTTGGCCATGCCAATCCTCCAAAAATGGTTGACTGACGGATTATTTGAATCGTTGTAAAAAATGGAAGTTGCCAGAAAACACGGTCTCTAGTCCGGATTGCTTATCTGCCCAGGTGGCGCCAGGTTCGAAATTTTTGGTCACGCATTATACTTTATACTTGGGTAGATGTGTTGCCAAAAGACTGCCGAAGATGGTACCACCTGGGCTGGACTTGAGTGAACAGCTTGGTGAAATTTGAGCCTGCTCACCAACTGCACGGACATCTATTTTTATCTCTTTCTTCTCTAATAAGACAAATTGTTCACAAGATATCCGGACGAGTTGGGACGGAGAAACCAGAACCAAAATCCTTTTAGCCCATACTAGCAACAGGGGACTAAAAGTGAAGAATCTGACAAAAACATCAGACTCCTTTTGGGAGTGTTATTTCATACTCCGGCAAAGGCGACCGAATCCACCTGGGATAGTGGCGGAGGCCCAGAAGGCTCGGCCATGCTTGTAATCAACAAACCAGTGGCCGCCCGGTGACCTGACAGCATCGGCAAAAATAAACGGCTGCGCTGAGGAAAAACACTCGTGCACAAATTGGTCTTTGCTGTTTTTTTCTCGAAGCATAAGCGACAGGGCCTCGGCCACAGTAGGAACACGCCAGTCGTCATAGCCCGCGAATTTCTCCTCATTCAACCGTTCCACCTCTCTTCGCAGACCGCGGTGACTCATGATGTCCAGCCCCCCACGTTGCCACATCAGCCCACTCCGTAGATCCGTCACGGTCAACTCGTCCCCATTATCAACCAACACAGCCTCGTATTGTCCCTCTGGACTTCGCTCATGGTCGACCAGTGCGTACTGTTGGATCAAGGCCACAACATCCTCTTCCACCAGCACTTCTGCTTCTGTGGGCAGAGATACCTTTTCCACCTCGCCAACATATTCTGAGGCCAAGGGTAAATTGATGGCTGTCAAACAGTCTTCCTGTTCTTCCACAAGGGGGACAACCAAAGACTGGTCGTCAGAATCTATCACATTGGCGAGCAGCCACTCTTTCAAACGAGCATTGATGGGATGGGTTCGCTCAAATCTGGCGACTTTCCCTTGTTCAGCCACACATTCCCGAATCATTTCATCCGGTGCCAAAATCTCCGCCACAATCTTGGCATGTTTTATGCCGCGCTCCATCAGGCACAGCTTCGGTTCATCCACCCAGGCATCTATAAAAAAGTAGTAGGTACGCTCCTTGGGATCACGAATACGTTCAACCCCACCCCAGCTTTCAAACGTGCCAAAGGTGTACTCCGGGGTCATTTCCCAGTCAATAGTTGGTATGCCGGGAATCTGCAGTTTGGTAAAAAGTCCCATAAAACCTCCATGTAGGTGTTGTAATTCGTTACGGCAGGTATAATGATGCTATTTTATAGAAAAATGTCCGTCGGAATAATCAGGGAGAATTTGCATGCCCCGAACTCTTGCGATCTTTTGCTCCAGGCAGGAGTACAACGCCCTGTATCTAAAATCTAATAATAATTATTATCAAGTCAAGATGAAAAAGCACACCCAGCTACACACCGGTACCCCTCTGCCCCTTGGTGCAACCATTACCACCGAAGGGGTCAACTTCGCACTTTTTTCTCGACACGCCCACACTGTCACCCTTGTTCTGGATCTACCGGAGGACGGTACGACAAAACAATGGCGCGCCATACACCTCGATCCCAAAACAAACAAAACGGGAGACATCTGGCATGTACGTATACCGGAACTGGCCTTCCCACTGTATTATGGGTATATTCTGGACGGTCCTGATGACCCATGGGGGAGCGGCCACGTCTATAACAACAAGAGAATTCTCCTGGATCCGTACGCGAAAGAGCTGCGCCCGGCAAAATGGGGTGCGCCCAGGGATGATTTGGGCGTCCAGCCCTGCTGCCGCCTACAACCGAACACCTATGACTGGGAAGGTGATCTGCACCCTAAAACCGCACTCAAGGACAGTATTATCTACGAAATGCACGTGCGGGGATTTACCAGAGACAGCTCCTCTGGAGTGGCTCACCCCGGAACGTTTACAGGGGTAACTGAAAAAATTGATTATCTTCGAGCCCTTGGGATAACAGCAGTGGAACTCATGCCGGTAACGGAATTTGACGAGAACGAGGCCCTGTTTGTCAACCCGGAAAGCGGCAAGCCGCTGCAAAATTACTGGGGCTATAATCCGGTTTCATTTTTTGCCCCCAAGTCAGGCTATTGTGCGGATCCTGCCAACGCCCTCAACGAATTCCGTGACATGGTCAAACAACTGCACAGGGCTGGCATTGAGGTGTTGCTTGACATCGTGTACAACCATACCGGAGAGGGAGGCCTGGATGGCCCAACCACCAGTTTTCGGGGGCTTGACAACACCATATACTACCTGCTCGATCCATGGACACGGACCTACCTCAACTTTTCCGGCTGCGGTAATACCTGCAACTGCAATCACCCCATTGTTCGGAACCTGATCAGGAGCGCTCTTCGCTGGTGGGTAGTGGAGATGCATGTGGACGGATTTCGTTTTGATCTGGCCTCCATTTTAGGCCGGGACTCCCAGGGTCATGTCCTGTCCAACCCGCCCATGGTTGAAAGCATCGCCGAAGACCCGGTACTGGCCGATGCCAAAATAATTGCCGAGGCCTGGGATGCAGCAGGATTGTACCAGGTGGGTAGCTTTTCCACCCACCACCGCTGGGCTGAATGGAACGGCCGATTCCGGGATGATATCCGGTTGTTCATGTGTTCTACTCCCGGATCCATTTCGGCTCTGGCCACCAGAATTGCCGGCAGCTCGGACCTCTACCAACACAATGGACGACACCCCTGCAATTCAATTAACTTCATAACCAGCCATGATGGTTTTACCCTCAACGACCTGGTAAGCTACAACCAAAAACACAACCATGCCAATGGTGAAGACAACCGTGATGGAGACAACCATAATATAAGCTGGAACAGCGGTATAGAAGGAGACACACTCAGCAGACCGATCCAGGAACTCCGCTCCCGAAGGGTGCGCACTTTCCTGACCATTCTTTTTCTTTCCCAGGGTGTCCCCATGCTGGTTGCAGGTGACGAATTCGGTCGGACCCAAAAAGGCAACAACAACGCCTGGTGCCAGGACAACGCCATAAGCTGGCTCAACTGGAATCTGCTCCATCAAAACCGACACCTGTTTCAATTTGTCCAATACCTGATCAAGCTTCGAAAAAGACATCAGGTGTTCAGGCGTGATGATTTCTTCGCCGCTGCCAGCAAGGCAGGAGAACCTCCGTATACGAACGCTATTAGTTGGCACAGCCTTGTCCCAGGAACACAGGACTGGTCACCGGCATGCCTGACTCTGGCTTTTCTGCTCAACGGATCGCTCTTTCCCGAGCCGGATGACGATTTTTATGTCATGTTGAACGGACACAGAGACACAGACCAAACATTTCTTACCCCTGCTCCCCCTGTCCGCGGGGAGCAACGGATATGGAAACAGATCATAACCACCTGTCAACCGGGACCAAATGATGTGTATCAGCCTGACCAGGCACGATCTGTCGCTGCCGGTGAAAAGCTGACAGTACGTCCCATGGGCTGCGTTGTCCTGCAATCGACCTGCAGATAAGAGCGGCACAACGGATGGCCCTGGATGTGTCTGTAACTCGCAAATTCTAGAAAGGAGAAACTATGCCATGACCACTGTGCTGATGCTGGGAGATTCCCTCGTGGAATGGGGAGACTGGGCAAAACTGCTTCCAAAATACCAGGTAATCAATCGCGGTATGGCAGGAGAGACAACTGAAGGCCTTGCAGGCAGACTGATCCCTGAACTGACCAGTATGCCTGAGCCCGATGCCATACTCCTGCAGTCAGGGACCAACAATCTGCTCATGGGAAACCCTCATTTTCCAGCAATTTACAGCAGTATGGTACCCACCATACGGACACTGATTTCTGGCGCCCCCATCCTGATCAGCTCACTCATGCCCATGCCCATTGTACGCCGGGAACTACTGGATAAAGTAAACAATGCTCTCCGCGACCTTGCCGAGACAACAGACAATTGTTATTTTATTGACGTTGTACCCTCGTTCCTGGAACAATGTCTGCCCATCACCCATCCTGGATTCCTGACAGATCAGGTGCACTTGTCCACCCGAGGGTATCAGGTCTGGGCGGCTGCAATCGAGAGCCATCTGCAAAAAATTATCTGATCAATGAACCTCAGGTACCACAGCCCGAATTGCTCACGACCATTGTGTCTCCTATGAGGGAAAAGAGGGATATGATTCCCCTGAGGAGTTACAAATTTCGACAACGTGTCCACGCAGAATCAGCACCGGAGGCGGCTCTCTTCAGCAGTATTTTGACAGCAAAGAGAGGGAACTATCAGTGACTTTACCTACCTCTGTACGGTCAAAAACTGTCCATCTGGCAAGGCCTGAGCTGATAAAAATCCGCCCATAGCAGGCCTATGCCAGAGTTACTATTCAACAACGTTTACTGTAGGAGTATCCTATGCGCACCTTGAGTCCCCTTGTCATCTGCTGTACCTTTCTGGCGTTTTCCTGCCCATCACCCATCCATGCAGAGGCCCCTGTTTCGATGTCATCCGGCCATGCGGTCATGGACAGTCAAGGCGTTACGGGGGTCGTGGCTGAAACCATGAACACCGGCGGTTACACCTATATTCTGGTGGACAACGGTCAAGAGCAAACATGGGTCGCCATTCCCGAAACTACAGTGGCCCTGGGGCAGGACGTTGTCTGTCTACCAGGGATGGAGCAGGTGCAATTCACCTCCACCACCCTGAACCGAACCTTTGATTCCATCATCTTTTCCCCTGGCCTGGCTGAACGAAATACCAAGAGCGCCGGTTTGAAAACGCACAGCTTTGCAGAAGCCCTGCGCCAGGAGCAAAACCAGGCTGCTGCTATCCATGGAAATCAGCTAACCGGCCAGTCCCGTGGAAGCCAAGGGGCCAGAGTACCTCCTGTAAATGTGCAGGTGGAAAAGGCTGAGGCCGAAAACAGTTATACTGTTGCCGAGTGTTTTGAGTTGGCACAAAAGCTTGACGGCAGCCAGGTCGTTGTCCGGGGCAAGGTGGTGAAGATTTCTTCCGGGATCATGGGCCGCAACTGGATTCATATCCAGGACGGGAGCGGCAGCCCGACAAACCACAGCCATGATCTAGTGGTAACAAGCCAGGATATGCCTAAAAAAGAGGGGATCATAACCGTAACCGGGATACTGCATGCCAACCGTGATTTTGGCGCCGGCTACAAATACACTGCCATCATAGAGGACGCTTCGGTTCAATGACCAAGGGTAGACAGCCCGTGCATCCCAAAAAGATAGGGTTTGACTTTGACGGAGTGATTGCGGATATTGGTGAAGCCTTTATCCGTCTCGCCTGCGAAGAGTACAACCATTGCGGCATCAGCATGGATCAAATCACCCAGTTTGACGTTGAACGCTGCCTGAATATGCCGCCGGAGATTGTTGAAACCATTTTTCTCCAGATCCTCAGGGATTCCGTGGGCACCGGATTGATGCCCATGCCCGGGGCGGTTCCCATCCTGGAAGAAATGAGCTGCCAGGCTCCGGTGACCATTGTCACTGCCCGTCCCATGGGCGACCCTGTCCGCGCCTGGCTGCGGTATCATTGCTCCGGCCGGGTGCACAGACAGGTGCGACTGGTAGCCATGGGTGATCATGACGACAAGGTACGACATATAAAAAATCTGGGCCTCACCTGTTTCATTGATGACCGTGTGGAAACCTGTATGATGCTCACAGAGGCCGGTATCACATCCTATCTGTTTGCGCAGCCCTGGAACCAAAGCTGCACCGCCCTGCCCCGCGTGGAAAGTTGGGCTGACATACGTAGGCTCTACGCCAAAAAGGAATCGGAGGCCGTCTGCGTCTCCGATTCCCCTGGAACCAAAACAAATTCTTGAGGTATCTCCATGTACTGTCCTGACTGTGGGACCAAGATTACAATGTACAGAAATCCAACCCCGACCGTTGACATCATCATAGAAATCAACAACGGTATTGTTCTTATCGAACGTAAAAACCCACCCCTTGGCTGGGCACTGCCGGGCGGTTTTGTTGACTATGGAGAAGCATTTGAGCACGCTGCCCATCGCGAGGCTGAAGAAGAAACGGGGCTCCAGGTCCGACTAATCAGCCAGTTTCACACCTATTCCCACCCAGAGAGGGATGCGCGGCAGCATACCGCTTCAACCGTGTTCATCGGTCAGGCCGAAGGTGAACCGGTAGGCGCTGATGACGCTGCCCAGGCAGGTATCTTTTACCAAGAGAACCTGCCAAAACTTGTCTTTGACCACCAGCAGATTCTCAAGGATTATTTTCATTTCAAAAAAACAGGGGAGCGTCCAGGCATATAAGTTCTACTGTCAAGGAAACCTTCCCCACCGCCAAGAATCTATTTCCACAAGCGAGGAGAAAAAATGGCCAATAAGCCGCCCAAAAAACATTTTCAGAATCTGGTCAGCAAATTTCCCGAAGTCATGTCGGCTCTGGGCAATCTGGGAGCAACCACCAGAAGCGCTGGCCCCTTGGATAAAAAGACCACAGAACTTATTCAGCTTGGGGTTGCTGCGGCATCGCAATCAACAGGCGCGGTGCAGTCCCATGCCCGACGCGCCCTTGAAGCGGGAGCGTCCAACGAAGAAATACAGCATGCGCTCATCGTCCTGATAACAACCATCGGTTACCCCAAGGTAGCGGCAGCGCTGGCATGGATACAGGGAGAACTGGATACTTAGCCCGGATTTCTCATGAACATTTTGCCTCACTTGTGAAAAAAAAAGACAAAAACAAAGGGATGTGATGTCCGTGAGCAGGCCCACATTTCGTCAAGATGTGCACCAACGCTCAGTCCAGGTAGTATCATCTTCGGCAATCTTCTGGCAACACATATACCCAAATAGAAAGGGGGCAAAAAACTCTCGAAACTGGCGCAGATGAAGCTGATGGGAAATCTGGCTTAGTTCTCTTTGGGGGAAATTAAAAAAACATTCTCAACACAAAATACGTCACAAGCCCCACACCTATGGAGCTGTAGATCAACAGTCAGGGGAGGCACTCGCTGCCATATTTACGCAGTGCCAGGGCAAAGGTTGTCAGGCCGGCGCCGCCAGCGACCAGCAGTATGAACAGTTCTCGCATGATTTCTCCCACTTTCTAACAATGTTGCCCTTGCCCCCTGAACCGGTGGCAGCTTAAAGACAACAAAAGCGTTGTATCCAAAAAGGCCGTTTAAGGCCCGAGTTAGACTCGGACGCATCAGCCAGTCATATGGTCAAGCACGAATCCTGGCGCCCTGCTTTTTCCGAAGCCGAATTGCCTGGGGGGTGATTTCCACTAGTTCGTCATCGTTGATATAAGATATACAGTCTTCCAGGCTCATGTCAAGCGGCGGTGTCAGGATAACCGCATCATCGGAACCGGCCGCCCGTACATTGGTCAACTTCTTGCCCTTGGCCGGGTTCACAATCAGATCGGCTGGTCGGCAATGTTCACCGATAATCTGACCTTGATAGGTTTCCACCCCAGGCCCAATAAACAAGCGGCCGCGATCCTGAAGATGAAAGAGGGCATAGGCCACTGTGGTTGCTGGTTCCTTGACCACCATGACCCCATTGACACGGTTCTGGATGGGACCGGCATAGGGCCCCCATTCAGAAAAAACGTAATTCATGACTCCCATCCCCCGGGTATCCGTGAGAAACTGGGAGCGATACCCCAGCAGGCCACGCGTCGGGACCTTGAAAACCATACGGCTTATCTGCTTATTAACCTGCATGTCAAGTAATACGCCTTTGAGCATACCCAGCTTCTCAATCACCACACCCTGGTATTGCTCATCCACGTCAACGGTCAACTCTTCATAGGGTTCAAGGGTTTTGCCGTTTTCTTCACGCATGATAACCTGCGGTCTGGTCACCTGGAAGGCATAGTCTTCACGGCGCATTTTTTCGATCAGGATGGAAAGGTGCAATTCGCCTCGACCGGCAACACGAAAACCAATCCCTTCCTGCAAAGGCTCAACCTGCAGGGCCACATCTGCCAGGGTTTCCCTGTTTAGTCTCTCTTCAAGATGCCTGGAGGTAACATACTTCCCCTCCAGACCGGCAAAAGGGGAGTCATTGGGCACGAAGTTCATGGTGAGAGTCGGCGGATCAATCTCGATCAGGGGCAGCGGCCTGGGCTCCTCGGGATCAGTAAAGGTCACGCCCACAGTGACATCTTCCATGCCTGCTACGGCAACGATGTCACCGGCAAAAGCCCGCTCCACCGGTACCTTCTGATCCCCTTCAAAAGTAAATAGTTTCGAAATACGAACAGGCTGGACAGAACCGTCACGCCTGCAGACCACAAGGGGAGAACGAAGATCCAGCTGCCCGTTGACCACCTTACCGATACCCAACCGTCCCATGTAGGGTGAGTAGTCTATGGTATTGACCTGCATCTGCAAAGGAGCATCAGGGTCACCGGCAGGTGGCGGCACATGATCAACAATCATCTGCGAAATCCGTCCCATCCCGGCTCCGGGGACGACTTCCGCGTCTGGATCATCAATGGCGTACCCGGCCTTGGCAGAGGCGTAGAGAACCGGGAAATCCAAAATTTCATCGGGCGCTCCAAGGCGATCCAGCATCCCGAACACCTGGTCGACCACCCAGTCGCAACGGGCTGCAGGCTTATCGATCTTATTGACCACAACCAAGAGGGGCAGTCCAGCTGCCAAAGCCTTTTTGACGACAAAAAAAGTCTGCGGCATGGGGCCTTCCTGCGCATCCACCAAAAGCACTGCGCCGTCCGCCATGCGTACTACCCGTTCCACCTGCCCGCCAAAATCCGCATGGCCGGGTGTATCAATAATATTAATCCTGTACTCTCCAAAGATGTACGAACCGTTTTTTGAGGAAATGGTAATGCCTCGCTCACGTTCGAGATCCATGGAATCCATCAGCCGTTCAGCTACCTCCTGATTATCACGAAACATGCCGCTGTGACGAAAAAGCTGATCAACCAAAGTGGTTTTACCATGGTCAACGTGCGCAATGATGGCTACATTACGAATATTCTCTTGCTGCATATATCCTCCAGCTCGGTGCAAGGGAAGCTCTCAACCTGAAAAAAATGCAGACTGTACAGGAAGAGGGGCAAAAAAACAAGGAGATTGAGCACGCGCCCCAAGGTAAAAATCAGAACAAAACGTACACAGCCAACGCTACTGATGGTCAGGTGCACAGGAGTATAGCGGCTGACCTTGGGTACAAAGCCCCCTGCCAAGAGGACAAAAACTCCTGAACCGTCCTGATTGGGCACCATTTTTTTACATACTGTTCCGCAAAGGGAAAAACACTATAGCATAAGTAGGTAGAAACCAAGCTCACCCAGCCATCCTGTGGGCACTATCACAAACGATACAACTGCGGTGCTGGTACAGGGAGGGCGTACGCTACCTGGGAGAAAATGACCAATGCCGACAATGACTGTCTCCCATGATTGCCTGCTGGAAGATATCAGTTTCGAACTGGAATCTGCCATCAAAGCAAGACTGACCATCAATAACCCTGCCTACCATAACGCTAAAAAGTATGGTCGCTGGATCGGAAAAAAACTCAAGCCGACTCTTTCTTATTACGAGACTGTTCCCAAAGGAATCCGTTTTCCCAGGGGCTTTGCCAATCAGGCCTATCTTCTTTGCAGAACTATCGAACAGACTGCTGTGGAAATTATCGATAAGAGGCGATTATTGGATACTATTGAATTCCGATTCAATGGAGTGTTGAGGCCTTACCAGCAAAAAGCCGTGGATGAAGCAACCAAGAAAAGCTTTGGGGTTCTGGAAGCCGGTACAGGGAGCGGCAAAACGGTCATGGCTCTCAAAATACTAGCAACGAGAAAACAACCCACTCTCGTCATCGTTCACAGCAAAGAGCTTGTACTCCAGTGGCAGCAACGCGCGCAACAATTCTTGTCTTTCGAAACAGGCGTAATAGGTAACGGCCATTTTACTCTTGCTCCACTCACCATTGCTATCGTCAACACAGCAAGAAAAAGAATCCAGGAACTGGTTCCTCATTTTGGCCATGTTATTGTCGATGAGTGTCATCGCGTTCCTGCCGCCTTATTCACAGAGGTTGTTTCTCAATTTGACAGCCACTATTTGTTAGGCCTCTCAGCAACAGCCTTTCGCAGAGAGGATGAACTCACCTGCCTGATTTATCATTTTCTAGGGGATAGTATCCACCGAGTCAATCAAGCAGAGCTGCAAGCAAGCGGGGCAATCCTGAAACCAGTACACATAGCCCGAAAAACAGACTTCACCTATCACTACACAGGGGACTACTCTGCACTGGTCAAAGCCTTAACGGGAGATAAAAAAAGAAACAAAAAAATAGTTGACGATATCCGACAGGCGGTACACGCTGAGACCAGCGGGGTCTCGCTTGTCGTGAGCGACAGGATACAACACTGTGCGCTCTTGGCCCGCCTTCTAGAAGAAGAAGGCATTACCTGCACAGTCCTTACCAGCAAGGTCTCTGCGCAGCAACGCGCTGCAATTGTCCAGCAGGTCCAGAGAGGAGAAATAGAGGTATTGATCGCCAGCTTTCGCCTTATCAGCGAGGGGTTTGACTGCCCTCGGCTCAACAATCTCTTTCTGACAACCCCCATTGCTTTTGAAGGCGCCGTGTTGCAGGTCTGTGGGCGGGTCATGAGACCAGCTGTTGGGAAACGCCCAAAAATCTATGATTATGTCGATGAGCAAATTGCCCCTCTCGCTCGTTCTGCACGAGCCAGAAAAGCCGTTTTTGCCAAACTATAAATATCCCGGACGGCCTTGCGAACTTTCCCAAAAAGAGTACAGTAATCAAGGGGAACATGTTGCACAAATAGGTCGCTTGCTACCCACCACATTCAACTGGATTTCTCATCAGCTCAGGCGGTGCCAGATGCAAAGTTTTTAGCAGTGCATGAGGGTACCTTCTCCTTGCTGCCAAAAAACTGGCGAAGATGGAACAGGCTGGGCTGGCCTTTGATGAACATTTTTAGGTTTTTGACTACAAATTATTTCTTTTGTAACTGATTCTGTTTATATTATGTTTTTTCATTTCTAAAAAATGATCATCAGAAAGTCTGGCTCAACTCGGTACCTGTACTATATGAACCAACCCATCTTGTACCAAAAAATCCGTCAAAGTCTGTTCTTCGCTCTTCTTGCCTATATGCTTGCGGGTACCCCGGCGCAGTCACAACCACGAAATATTCAAATAACTCTGCCCGCAGAGACCCTCCTGAGCACCATTCAGCAAATGTTGCCGCTGCCGCTGAACAGGAAGCGCTCTGATCTGAAAGGCGACATTATGCTGACCACGGTGGATACCTTGCGCATTGACGGCAGCGTCATCTCCCTGGGCGGGACAGTGCATGGCCGCAACCTCGCCCTGCATACCCAAGTTGGAGAACAGACTATCCGCCTGCGACTCGGCCAGATAGAGATGCCGCTCTCCTGTACTCTGACAACTCGCCTGGATGCGAATAAAAGGATGCTCTTCATCACCCCAAACTGTACATCAGCCAGGTACAGGTCCAGCAAGCAAGATACCGGGCTCGACCCTGTACTGGCCACAATCAGCAACCGTGAATACGCCCTGCCATTTGACACCTGGAATAGACTGAGCCTGCAGCTTGGTACACAACAAATTCACCTGGTCTTAGACCCGGTTGCCATGGTCGGTACAGACAACGCTCTCCTTGTTGAAATGCGCCCAGGTCGACAAAAACCCTACGATCTCACAAAATAACGTGCCCAATATCATGCACATATTTGTATCATATTCCCTTGTAACGATGGAGCCAAACACGGCCTGTTATTCATTCAACAAGACGAAAATAAACCCTTTGCATAATAAAAGTTTTCCCTTACCCGGATTTTTTATGAACAACCTGTCTCACTTGAAAAAACAAACAAAAACAGATACCTGTAATATCTGTAAGCAGACTCAAATTTCGATAAACTGTTCACCTGAGCTGATGAGAAATCCGGGCTAAGCCCCTTGGTTGCAGGGAGCTGGCAGCGCCTCAGTACAACACCCCTCCCGCACCCAGATCGGCGAACACCTTTCTTCATCAGAAAGATTAGTGACCCTTTATTTCGTATACCCGGTGTCGAAATACATCAACACAAAGACTCGTCAACAACCCGGGCCACCCCCTATTCTGTAAGGAGAATCCTTATGTCAGCAGACTGTTTATTTTGTAAAATCATTACCGGTGATATCCCGGCGGACAAACTCTATGAAGACGATGAGGTCCTCGCTTTTCGTGATATAGCTCCGCAAGCCCCTATCCATTTTCTGGTTATCCCTAAAAAACATATTAAGGGTCCTGCGGATGTCATGGAAGGTGATGAAAAGGTAATCGGCAAACTTATGCGGATCGGCACCCAGGTAGCCAAACAGGAAGGAATAGAACAATTTCGGGTTGTCTACAACAATGGTGAACAGGCCGGTCAGACCGTTTTTCATATTCACATGCATGTACTTGGCGGACGCGGAATGCAGTGGCCTCCCGGCTAACCCGGACTTCTCATCAGCTCAGGCGGCGACAGGTTCGGGAGTTTTTGGTACCTCATTCTACTTGGGTCTGTGTGGTGCCAAAAAACTGCCAAAGACGAAACAGCCTGGGCTGATGGGCAAACCGGGTTCGGTATCCTCAAGTGCTGGGAGGAATAGGTCACTCAGGAAGCATACCGTATAGATAATTAATGATATCTGTTCGGGTAACGATGCCAATCACCTGGTCATCTTGGAGTACGGGCAAGTGTCCGATATTCTTGCTTACCATGAGTTCTGCAGCTTCACTAGCCAAGGCGTCAGGCGAGATGTGCACCACCTCTCTGCTCATGAAAGCTTTGACCGGGCTCTGCCATTGGCGTTCTGTTTTTAATTTTTTTAAATCCCACAACACCACAATTCCCAGGATACCTGCGCCATTAGAGACAATTATCCCCCGTATTTTTTCCTGTTCCATAATCGAACGAACCATATGCATAGGGGTATCGCTGGATACGGTGGTAACAGGAAAGGACATCATATCCGCAACCAGGGCCTCCCCGCCCTGATCGTTGTGCAGGGCCTGAATGATTTCATGGCGAATTTTACCCGGCGCCATATCCTGTTTTTTGATAACTGCAGAGCCTGCGCCAGGATGCCCGCCACCACCGAAACGTTCCAGCAACCTGCTGACATTGATCTCCGGAATCGCGCTGCGGCCGATGACGAACAGCCCGCCATCATTATTGACAAAGACCACAAATACGGCATCCGCATTCACGATTTTACTATACAACTGAACCACCATGGCCAACTCTGCATATCTTTCCACTCGTACCACGCCGATCCCGACACTGTGACCTCGGATATCCAGCAGCTCGGCATCACGTATGAGTCGAAAGAGAATTTTTTTCTGGGTTTCGCCGTAGGCCATGTTTAAAAATTCAACAGCTATGGTCAAGTCGGCACCCTGTTCCAAGAGAAATGCGGCGGCATGTGCGTCCCGAGGGGTTGTTGAGCTGAAGGTAAGCTGGCCAGTATCTTCATACAGGCCAATAAGAAAAACCGTTGCCTGCAGTGGGGTCAACCCTATCTCCCGGGCAATGAAGGCCTCGACAAACAAGGTGATGGTCGCACCAACCCTGTCCACGCACCGCCAGGAAGCATTGATATCGCCCGCCACCATATGGTGATCCCACACCTGAATATCCAAACCTCTTCTCTCTCTCAAAGAATCCATTCGATCCAGCCGGTGCCAGGCATTTGTATCCACCACAATGAGGCTTTCGACTTCATCCTTATTGATCTCGTGGGGGAGAACCACATTAAAAGCCGTCTTATGTAAGGCGAGAAAGCGCTTGACGTTGGGGTTCACGCTTGTGGGACAGACGGCGACGCATTCGGGATAAATCAGCGTTGCGGCCAGAATGGATGCCAACGCATCAAAATCAGTATTTTTATGGGTGGTGACAATTTGCATTGCATTCAAAGACAAGAAACTCGTTAACCAGATAAACGCATACCAGAACCAGAGCCATGAACGCTCCATAACCGAATAGACGCAAGGACGGAACATGCATGTTCTCCGACAGTATATCAACATGCTGTCCAGATGTCAGCCGTCCTGTTTTAACCTGCTCCCAAAGTACACCACGCCGGATTCAAAAAACTGGCTTTTTTGACCTAGCCCAAATTCCTCATAGACATTCTGTGGCAATTTTAACAAACCATACGGTGAGCAAGACCCTGTCAGCAGCATGGACGCCAAAAAAGGCCATGCCTTCCTGTATCCTGCACCAACAATCACGCCTGGGCACATTGCCAAGAGAGTTTCTTCCCCGCTGCAAGCACATTGTTGAGGAAGGTATCAATGCCCTTTTCGTCCACATTGATATTGGTAATGAGCAAACGCATCACCAACTGGCCCATAACATATCCGGTTCCAACCAAGGCCCTCTCTGTTTGCTGTAAGCGAGCACGCAAGGCAAGAGTGAACTCTTCCTGAGAAAATCCTGGGGGGGCAATGTAGTGAAAACAAACATTAAAGGATTCACGAGGAGCAACCATCTCCAGGCAGGGATGTGCCTTGATCTGTTCTTCAGCGTAGCAACATAAAGCGTAATAGCGCTCAACTCGTCTGGCTAACCCCTGCAGGCCGTAAAACTTCCAATCCAGAAACAATTTCAGCGCATCCACCTTTCTGCCGCACTGCAGGGAGAGTGTGCCCAAATCCCTGGTTTCCCCATGTTCACCGTTTCGGAATATATAACTTTCATCCCCAGCGCTGCAAATCCTGCGTAAAATATCAGATCGCCCGTTGAACAACAAAACATTGCACATCAGGGATGTCCCAAGCATCTTATGAAAATCCAGAGTAAAGGAATCACTTTCCTCCAGCCGCGAGAGAAACTTCAACCGCAATCGCTCGCTGAACACTGCAGCACCGCCCCAAGCGCCATCAACATGCAACCAGAACCCATACCGTTCACGCATATCCAGTAACAATCCAATGGGATCATAGGAACCGCGCACTGTTGTCCCGGCGGTTGCTGCCACAAAAAACGGGACCCAGCCCCTTTGCACCGCCTCTTCAATGGCCTGCTCGAGCTTATCTGGAGGCATACGGCCATGGTCGTCGCTGCACACCTTGATCAGGTGGTCAGTACCGATGCCAAGAATGGAAACAGCCTTGTCCATTGAATAATGTGCATTTTCGTTGACAAACGCGCACAAAGGGGCCTGGGCGAAAAGCCCCTGTTCTTTGGCACGCATACTGTGCGTATTACGCGCTGCCATCATGGCAATCATGTTGGCATTACTTGAGCCGGTTGTCATCTGACCGACACCGTTCTTAAAGCCAACCAAGTTGAGCAATTCCTGGAGCATATACTGCTCCATCAAAGTAGAAACCGGCGCGGTTTCATAGGTGCATGCTGAGGTATTGGAAATCGCGGTGACGATTTCACCAATGATGGAAGGGAGGTTTGCCCCGGCCCACATACGATTCAGGTAACCGGGATGGCTTGTGTTCACTGCATATTTTAAATATTTTTCCACCCAATAAAAAAGCTGTTCAAAATCCTCCTCTTCGTTTTGTTCCTCAAGCCCCAGAACCTCCTTTAGTTCCCGGGGTTCATGATACTCGACAAAGCGCCCCTGGAGTCGCTGTCGATAGTGTTTTTCGATCAGTTCAAATAACCGCGCAAAAACCTTTTCCTGTTTCATACAGTATACCCCACCCCATAACATACCACTCCCCGGGACTTCCTCTTTCCTTGTCTATGGAACCCCAGGTATTGTTCCGTTCCAGCATCCGGTCTCAACACAATACTCTGAAACGATCCGATCAGAAAACTGCCATGATACATACCCTATTTTATCGCCTATGCCTACTGGCTAAGGAGAGAATTAAAGAGAAAAGGGAAAAAAGCAGGGTTTGATATCGAACCGAAGAAAAAGGCCATCGGCAATGGCCTTTGTGCACCCCCCCTCCTGCAAGAGCGCTTCTTGGTTCTCGCTCAACAAAAGCTTTCCTTTGCCGGGAGTCTGTTCAAGATAAAAAAAAGAAGCCCCCTTCTTGCCCGCTGAGGACCATAAAAAACGCTTCCCTGACTGAACGCTGTAGTCCTGCGATCAGGCGACCTCGGAGCATACATTCCTTTTGATGCGGTCACTGTGGACCCATGGCTGCTCTTTCAACCGGTTGCCCAGCTCACCCGGATTGCTCATGAGCACTATATCTCATTTAAGAAACAATCGACCATCCAGATGGATGTGATGCCCGTAAGCTGGCTCAAATTTTGACAAACTGTTCACCTAGGACCACCTCAGGCCGTACCACTTTCGACAGTATTCTGGCTGCACCTCTGCCTTACTGCAGCCCTTACCCCAAACAACCGAATCTGGCGCAGCCTGAATTGGTGAGAAATCCGGGCCGAGCAGGGATAAAAACCTCATTTCTCAAGAGCAGACTCGCCTGTTACGCGGACAAAAAGATTGACAATCCATTGGACGCACTGTTAATACCTTCGATCTCACAGACATTCCCTAGAACCATTTTTATGTACAATGCTGTCTCTCCGGAAATAATTTCGGTGTCTGCGTGTACCTCCGAGAATACAGTATTGAGGAGAACGAAATACGTCTGCTCCCTGTAAAACATGAGGAAATCGTCAAAACTGGACAGGCAACAGCATAAGGAGGAACTTCTCTATGAACATCGCACGAGTTATCACGGCCTCAATGGTCACCCTGTTTCTCTCTTTCCTCTGCACGACCACCGCACTCAGTCAAGACAAATTTGTCTGGAAGATGGCCAGTTCCTGGCCGGAAGGGACCATTTTACAGAAGGTTGCCAACGAATTTGCTGACAATGTCACCACCATGAGCGGTGGTCGCCTAACCATTAAAAGCTATCCCGCCGGCATGCTCATGGGTGCCCTGGAAGTATCTGACGCCGCCCGTATGGGAACCATTGATGTCGCGCACAGCTCTCCAAGCTACATCGTTGGGCAGCTTCCGGCGGCACCTCTGTTTGGTTATATCCCTTTTGGCATGGAAGCCGTCCCCTACCTGACATGGATGTACGAAGGTGAGGGCAAGGAACTGTTTCAGGAATTGTATGCGAAATTTGATTATGGGTATGTAGCCCCCTGCGGTATCATCCCCAGTGAGGACCTGGCCTGGTCCAACAAACCCATTACCAGCATGGATGATTTCAAGGGCCTCAAGTTCAGAACATCAGGATACTGGGGTGAGATCCTCAGCGAGGCAGGCGCTTCGGTCATGATGCTGCCAGCAGGAGAAGTCTACGAAGCCATACAGAGAAAAATGCTGGATGCCGGCGAATTTTCCATTCCCAGCATTGATAAGGACCTGGCCTTTTACGAGATAGCCGACTACCTGCTCCTGCCGGGTATCCACCAAACCAGCACCATTCTTGATATTAAAATCAACAAGCGTTCCTGGAATAAACTGCCAGAGGATCTCAGGGCAATCATTGAGGTGGCAGCCAAGGCAACCACACTGGATTTACTGATGAAATGCATCAGCGAAGACATACCCGCCCTGGCTTTCTTCAAGGAAAAAGGGGTAAATATTCAGTATCTTGATCCTGCAATTCAAAAAGATCTGGCCCTCAAAGCCGAGGCTCTGATGGAGGCCAAAAGTGCAAAGGACCCATTTTTTAAGAAGGTATATGCATCCCAGAAAGCCTTTAGAAAAGGGTATGCCGAATACCAGAAACTTATGAAGCCTTCCTACTAGCATTACACCCCATATAAAAACAGGAGCTGTCTGGATTTGCCAGACAACTCCTGTGCTGTTTGCAGATATTTTTCCCATGAAACCCCTTCGACGTCTTGTTCGTACTATTGATACCGTTAGTGAGGTGACAGCCCAGGTTATCATCTGGCTAGTCATGGCGCTGACTATAGTGATCAGTTACGAAATTTTTTCCCGCTACGTCCTCAACGCACCGACCAAATGGGCCTTTGATATCAGTTATATGATTGGAGGCACCTTTTTTCTTATGGGGGAAGCCTGGACGCTGAAAAGAAAACACCACGTACGGATTGATATTTTCTACCGACGCTTTTCCTCCAAGACAAGAGCTGTCATCGATACCCTGCTGTATTTAGGGCTGTTCTTTCCCCTCTGGGGCGGAATTTTGTATGCCCTTATCCCTTATGTGCAGTTTTCCTGGGAGATTGGAGAACGCTCCATCCAAGGTTACTGGCAGCCGGTTATGTACCCCTTTAAAACAGTCATGCCCGTCGCGGTTTTTCTCCTGTTATTGCAGGGCTTGGCGGAAGTACTCCGCAACATCGTGATTATCTGTGGAGGAGAAGAGATCAAATGAGTACGGAAATCCTCGTTCTTCTCATGTTTGCAGCCTTGTTCACCGGAATTTTTCTCGGCTTTCCCACAGCCTTTGTCTTGGGCGGGGTAGCCTTTCTTTTTGGTGCAAGCCAGATGGGCATGGATATCTTCGGTCTATTCATCACCCGTCTCTTTGGGCTGATGAAAAATTATACCCTGCTGGCAGTGCCTCTGTTCCTGTTCATGGGTGTGTTCATGGAAAAATCAGGCATGGCCGAACGATTATTCAACGCCATGCACATCCTCTGGGGACGATTTCGCGGTGGACTTGGTATCTCCACCATAGCCATCTCAGCCGTTTTTGCTGCCGCCACCGGAGTAGTCGGAGCCTCAGAGATCACCATTGGCCTGATGGCCTTGCCTGTCATGCTGGCCAAAAAATATAACAAATCCCTGGCCTGCGGTACAATCTGTGCAGGCGGCACCCTGGGCATCCTCATCCCACCCAGTGTCATGATCATCGTTTACGGACCCATTGCCCGTATTTCGGTGGGCAAACTCTTTCTGGGTGCTCTGATGCCGGGGCTCCTGCTGACCCTCCTCTACGTGGTCTATATCGCGATTCGCTGCTACCTGAGACCTCAGGACGGTCCACCCCTGCGGCCCGAGGAGTGCGGGGCCGGAACCCGGGAAAAAATCAGGATACTACTGACCTCGGTCATCCCCCCGGCACTGATCATCTTCTCAGTGCTTGGTTCCATTTTTTTCGGTATTGCCGCTGTCACAGAAGCTGCGGCAGTTGGCGCTGTGGCCAGTATTTTGCTGGCAGCCTCATACGGACGGCTCAACTTCGCCGTGGTGAAGGTAGCCTGCCAACAAACCCTGACCATCACGGCCATGATCATGATGATCGCCATTGGCGCCAGCTTCTTTTCCACGGTTTTTGTCACCCTGGGAGGAGATGATGTCATTACCTCCCTGTTCATGCAGCTGCCCATCGGCAAATGGGGTGTACTGGCAGCCATCATGCTGCTTCTGATTCTGTTCGGCATGTTCATCGACTGGATGGGCATCCTGTTTATCATTGTCCCTCTGATTACTCCCATAGCGGCTGAACTGGGCTTTGACCCGGTCTGGTTTGCAGTCCTGGTCATGGTCAACCTGCAAATTTCTTTCCTGACCCCTCCCTTTGCATATTCAATCTTCTACCTAAAAGGGATAGCTCCCCCAGGAGTGGAGACCATGGATATTTACAGGGGCGTTATGCCCTTTGTCGGCCTACAGATTTCGGCAATTCTGCTGCTGATTCTCTTTCCCCAGATTATTACCTGGCTGCCTGCACACCTGATACAATAACACTCGCCATGAAACAGACTCCATCATCAGTCACCCTATTTATCCAGTGCCTTGTAGACACCATGTTCCCTGAGGTGGCAGAGGCCATGGTCAAGGTGCTGAAGCAATTGGGCCTCCAGGTCTCCTGCCCGACCACCCAAACCTGCTGCGGCCAGCCGGCTTTCAACTCAGGACACCGTTCCGTTGCCCGGACAGCAGCGATCAAATTCATCAACTTGTTTGAAGAGGCCGAGACCATAGTTTCCCCTTCAGGCTCATGTGTCAACATGGTCCGCCATCATTACCCGGAGCTGTTGGCCGATGATCCGATCATGCAGGAACGCGCCCGGCGGGTCGGGGCAAAGACCTATGAATATACGCAGTTTCTGGTGGATGTTCTCCAGGTTGAGGATGTGGGGGCCCGATTTCCCGGCACAGTCACCTACCATGCCTCCTGTCACCTGAACCGCTTTTTAGGTGTGGACAGACAACCCAGGGCATTGCTTACCCACATCAGGGACATGGAGCTGATCGAGATGCGAGATGCCGATCGCTGTTGCGGATTTGGCGGCACTTTTGCCGTCAAGTACGGTGACATATCCCAAGCCATACTCAAAGAAAAGGTGGAGAACATCTTGCAAACTGGGGTCCAGATTGTTACCGGATGCGACATGGGATGCCTGATGAATATCCAAGGCATGCTCAGCAGGATGAATGTGTCTGTACAAGTACAACACATAGCCCAGTTACTAGCGGAGCGATGAAATGAGCCGGATCACTTCGAAAAAATATAAGGCGCGCAGCAAGAAAGCCATTGCCGATCCGGTCCTGCAGTCTGCATTGACAAGCCTTCAGGGCCGACTTGGACCGGCGACCAGAAACCTGTACAACAACCTGCCCGAAGGCCCCAAACTACGCCAAAAAGCCCACCAGTACCGACGCAAGGCTCTGGACAACCTGGACGTCATGCTGGAAGCCCTGGCCGAAAATATCCGTGCCCGCGGGGGGCAGGTACACTTTGCCCCCACGGCGGAAGATGCCGTCAAAATCTGCGTGGACATTGCCGTGGAAAACGATGTCCGCACTGTGGTCAAAGGCAAATCCATGGTCACGGAAGAAATCAACCTCAACCAGGGTCTGGAAAAAGAGGGCATTGAGGTGCATGAAACCGATCTGGGGGAGTTCATCATTCAGCTTGCCAACGAACCGCCCACCCATATCGTTGCCCCTGCCATCCATAAAACCAGGGAACAGGTCGGTGAGTTGTTCGCAAACAAGCTGGGTACATCCTATACGGATGACCCGCCCACCCTGACCTGGGATGCCCGTAAGGCTCTGCGTACAAAATTTCTCACCGCTGATATGGGAATCTCCGGTTGTAACTTGGCCTGTGCGGAAACAGGACACATCACCACGGTCTCCAATGAAGGGAATATCCGGATGGCAACCACTCTGCCCAGAGTGCATGTAGCCGTTATGGGTATGGAAAGAATCGTTGCCAACCTGGAAGAACAGCAGGCCATTCTTCGTCTCATGTCCATGGGGGCCGCTGCCCAGCAGATCGGCGGCTATGTCAGTTATATAGGGGGACCGGCAGAAAATGATCACAGTGACGGCCCCGAACACTTCCACCTGGTGATCGTGGATAATGGCCGCTCACGCATTCTGGCGGACGAGACCTTCCGGGAGATGCTCTGCTGTATCCGTTGCGGTGCCTGTCTCAACATCTGCCCGGTCTACGGCAAGGTCGGCGGTCAGAGCTACGGCTCCGCCTACAGTGGCCCGGTGGGAGCAGTGGTCACCCCACTGCTTTTCGGCATCAACAACGCCTCGGATCTTTGTTTCGGTGAATCACTCTGCGGGGCCTGTCATCAGGCCTGCCCACTGGAGATCAATATACCCAGGATGCTGCTCGCTTTGCGCTCAAAACTCACCGAGGGCGATGCCCGGTGGCAGGTCAAACCTGAGCATAGAGGAGAAAGATGGTTATTCCGTGTCTGGCAGGCCATCAACAGCAATCGCAGGTTGTATGATTTCTTCTTTGCTGTGGCCAGGCACACCCAAAAACTTCTCCCTGCTCGAAACGGTATGATCACCAAACTCCCCTACCCCTTCAACGGCTGGAGCAGATATCGCAACCTGCCCCCGCTGGCAGCAAAAAGTTTTATGCAAAGATGGCAGGAGGAGCGGTAATGCAGCAGGATTTCATCAACACTGTGAAAAAAGCTCTGGGACGAACCAGGGGATTGGCTCCATCGACAGATCTCTTTACCACCAGCCCTTCTGAGAAAGAACAACGTATTCTTGAAAAAATCAGGAACCGTCCGGCTGCGGAACAGCAAGAGCTGGTGGCACGTCTGCAGGAGGTTACCGGTCCCCTGCATGTGGATCTTCATGAGACACCCAGCCTGGAAGAAACGGCTATGGCTATCGGCCGCTTGGTCAGGGAAAAAACGCCCGAATGGGGCACGGAAAAACATGTCTGCCGCTGGAATCATCCACTGATCAACCAGCTTAAGCTGGAATGTCTGGCTGAGCTACAGGGCATCCCCATCCATACCGCCCCAACTGTTGATAGGGCTGATTCGGGACAGCCAATTCCCAAAAGTCTGAAGCAACAGTTTCGTCATCAGGTGGAGCAATCCTTTCTTGGCATTACAACAGCAGACTACTGTGTGGCGGCAACGGCCACCCTGGCTCTGAGAAGCCGAGCAGGTCAAAGCCGCTCGGTCTCCCTGGTACCATCCATTCATGTGGCCGTTCTTGAGGAAAAAAAACTCCTAGCCACTCTGGAGGAACTCTACACCTTGCTAAAATGGGACCCTGTGGAACGGAAGGAGGGGCTGACCAACAACCTTTCCCTGATCTCGGGTCCCAGCAAAACAGCAGACATTGAACTCATCATGGTCCACGGCGCTCACGGCCCCAGGGAGCTCCACCTGTTTCTTATCCGGCCACCACAATAACCTGCGAAAACCGTCTCCCCTGACACGCCCTCGCCCCGCCTCTCAAGCGAGTGCCGGGCATACAAGGGGTGCCCTTCAAAGATGGTGCTCCTTTTTTTATCTGGCACGGGAGTGACTCTCATCCCTGAGACCCCAAAACGTACAGTACAGCACGGGCACCACGACCAAGGTAAGCAGGGTGGCAAAGGTCAGCCCCCCCATAATGGTAACAGCCATAGCACCGAAAAAGGCATCCCCAGCCAGAGGCACCATGCCCAGCACCGTGGTGAATGAGGCCATGGCAACGGGCCGCACACGACTGACCGCCGCATCAATCACCGCTGTCAGAGGTGCTTTCCCCTGGCCACGCTCAATATTGATCTGATCGAGCAGGACAATCTCGTTTTTCATCAACATGCCAGAAAGGCTTAAAAAACCAAGTAAAGCCATAAACCCAAAGGGCATATCAAAGGCAAGCAGGCTCACCACCACGCCGATCAATGCCAGCGGCAGTCCGAGAAAGATAACTACGGGATGTCTCCAAGTGTTAAAAAGCAAAATTGAGATAAAAAACATACCGGCAAACGCCAAGGGTACCTTGGCCATCAGTTTGCTATTGGCCTCCTGAGAACGTTCATGTTCGCCCCCCCATTGCAGGCTGTAACCCGGCGGCAATTTCATGGCTTCAACTGCACTGCGCAGCTCCTCAAACAAGCCGTGGGCCGTACCAGAAAGCTGCATGCAGGAGACTGTCATTGTCCGCTGGCGGTTGAGCCTGCGGATAACCGGATCTTCCCATACTGTGGTGACCTGGTCGGTCACCTGTTCCAAGGGGAGCCAGGTGCGTGCGATGTCGCTCCAGACCAGAACGGATTCCAAATTATCAAAACCTTGCCGCTGCTCTGCAGACGGTCTGGCGATTATAGGCAGCAGATCTTCGCCTTCACGGTACACCCCGCTTACAGTGCCAGAAAAATTCCAGGCTATTGCCTGCGCTATTTCCGATCTGAAAACACCTATTTCGCGGGCTCGTGCCTTGGCCATGCCCACCGAGGCAACTTTGACTCGCTCTCCCCAATCCGTGGCCACAGCACCGCTATTCTCATTTGCCCGCATAATGCGCATGGTCTGTTCCCCCAGACGACGTAACACCATGGGATCCGGTCCGGAAAAACGAGCCTCGATGGCCTTTCCGCCTGGCCCGAGACGAAACTTTTCCACCTTGGCTATCGTTCCAGGATGAGAGTGGGACAGGTAGCTCCGCACCTGAGGGATCAGGTGATCAATTTTCTTATATGCATCAACCGTCACCAGTATCTGGCCGTAGGCACTGTTCATCATTTCTGGAGCATAAGTCAGGATAAAACGCAGGGCACCGCTGCCGACAAAGGTTGTAGTATCAGTGACCCCGTCGAGTTCGGCTATGAAACGAGCAGCCCTGGTGACTTCCCTATCGGTAGTGTTGATATGTGTTCCCTCGGGCAGGTTCAGATCGACTAAAAACTGTGGCCTGGTCGAACCTGGAAAAAAATTCTGTTGTACAAAACCGAACCCGTACATCGCACCGCCAAGCATACCAACAACGACCAGGATAGTCAGCCAACGAAAACGAATACACCCACCTAAAAAAGACCTGTAGCTGCGGTAAAAACGGTTGCTGTAGAGTGTATGCCCCGTTTTTCTGGTACCTGGAATACAGGTAACACAGAGATACGGAACAATGGTAACAGCCAGCACCCAACTCAAGCCCAGCGCCAAGGCAATAACCTTGAACAGGCTGCCGAGAAACTCGCCAGTCACATCCTTGGACAGCGAGATCGCTGCAAAGGCCAGGATGGCGATAACCGTTGCCCCAAACAACGGCCACAGCGCTTCCTGGACAGCTGTTATGGCTGCTGTATGAGCTTCGGCGCCTTTGCGGATCTTGATACTATAGCCTTCTGTGACCACAATGGCATTATCCACCAGCATACCCAGGGCGATAATCAGGGCGCCAAGGGAAATACGCTGCAGATTGACATCCAAAATCAGCATACCGAGAAAGGTGGCCAAGATCGTCACCAGAAGAATTACTCCGATAATAACCCCTTCCCGCAGTCCCATGAAAAGAACGAGCAGAATCACCACAATGGACACCGCCTCAACCAGGTTGAGGACAAAACCATCAACAGCCTCGCGCACCGTATCAGCCTGATAGGCGATGGTATGCAGCTCCATGCCTACAGGCATACGCAGCCGCAGCTCTTGCAACCGTTTTTTAACACTGTCTCCCATGGACATAACATTCCCACCGGAAACAACTGAAATGCCTAAGCCAATAGCCTGATTGCCGTTCTGACGAAGGAGCTGTTGCGGCGGGTCCATATAGCCCCTGCTCAGCGTTGCCACATCACGAAGGCGAATCAGCCCGGAGTGACTACCGCCGGCCACAAGCTGATCGCCCAGCTCCTCGACCGAGCTGTACTCTCCGGTCACCCGAAACCGGACATACTCTGAACCAATCTGAACCCTGCCTGCTTCGGTCACTGCATTCTGGCGGCTGATGGTGTTGAAGATTGCCCCAGGGGACAGGCCTAGCCGAGCCAGCTTGACCCGGTCAAACTCAACATAGACAACTTCCTGCTGGAACCCCCAGAAATCAATACGACCGACATCCTCGCAAAGCAACAGCTCACGTCGTAAGTCCTCCGCTGTTTTCTGCAGGGCACGCTGACTGTACCCGTCTCCGGTCAGAGCCAAAAAAATACCGTACACATCACCGTAATCATCGTTGATATAGGGTTTGGAGGCACCGGGAGGCAACTCTGCTGTAGCCGCAGCAATCTTTCTCCGCAGTTCATCCCACACCTGGGGCAGGGTCTTCTTATCATAAAAATCCTGGATCTCTGCAATTACAATAGAAAAACCAGACCGGGAAATGGAAGTAACCTCGTGAAGCTGTTTGAGCTGCTGCACCGCAGATTCCAGCACTTCGGTGACTTCCTCTTCCACCTCTTGGGCAGTCGCGCCTTGATACTGGGTAAAAATCACGGCTTTCTTAATGGTGAACTCTGGGTCTTCCAAGCGTCCCAGATTCCTGTAGGCGAGTAGACCTCCAAGTATCAATATGCAGAGCAGCGCCAGCGTCACCCGCCCATTACGCAGGCAATAGCCAACCAGATTCATCCGTCCAGCCCCTCCATGCCCTCTTTCATTGGTCGTACCAGGGTCTCTTCCGTCAGCATATGGATGCCTGCTCTGGCAACACGCTGACCTGGCTCCAGGCCGTTGAGTACCTCAACGCCTGCGTTACGCATGGAGCCAAGGCGAACCTCTATCTTCTCCGGATACCCGGCGTCCTCCGGTATTTTCCAGATGAACGATTTCCCTGCACTGGTCGAAAAAACCGATTCAAGAGGTACAAGAGCGACAGCCTGATCGTGGGGATAGGCTTTTTCACCTGCGCGGTTGAGAGCAACCTGTACCGTAGCGGTCATTCCCGGCAGAACTTCAAGGTCCTCTGATGGCTGGACCTGGATACCAACCTCATACGTACGAATAATAGCATCAGACTGCACACTGTATTCCTTCACCCTGCCCTCAAACCATCGCTCCCTGTCAATATCAAAGCAGGCCATGATATTGAAAAAGTTGTTCGTACCCCCATGGGCCATCAACCGTTCCGGAACCTGAATGGTTATTTCAAGATCGGATATATCCTTGAGTGCAAGTATTGCGGTCTGTTTTCTGACACGGGAATGCTTTTCCACATAACGACGGGCAATAACACCATCATAGGGAGCGATAAGTAGGGTGTCTTCCAATTCGTTCTCCCGAATCCTGAGGGCCGCACGAGTCACATCAGCTTCAGCCTTGGCAGCCTCGCACCTGGCCTGGGAAATAGCCTTGCGCTGATATAAGGCATTGCAGCGTTTACAATCTGCCTCGGCCCGAATAAAAGCTGCCTTTGCGGCTTGATAGCTGCTTTTATGATCCCGATCATCAAGCCGAGCCAACACATCCCCCTTATGAACGAGCCGCCCTTCTTGCGCGTTCAGTTCCACCAATACCCCATCAATGGAAAATGACAGATCAACCTGGTTACAGGCCTTAACTGTACCAGGAAACATACGAATGGAGTGTGTCGACGGCTCCACAGCCAAAACAGTGGGGATCGGCCTGGCCATCGGCTGGGCAACGGGTATATTGGTCTCGGCACTCCTGATGCCCTTTCCCCAAGTGTACCAGGCTACGCAGCCTGCTGCTGTGCACAGCAGCAGGCTGCCCCAAAAAATTGCGGTCTTTGTGTTCATTGTGCAATCTCTTCGCTTGTTATTATCTTTTTCAGCCAACCTATGACAGCCCAGCAACTGCCGGCAAAGGGGGCACAAAACGTATAGTCTTTGAGCTTATCTTGCCTTGGAGGAGTACCGGTTTCAAGGCGGTCTGTGAGCATACCCAGTTTTTCGCAGGTCTGGAGGCAGCGGTAACCCAGCCTCAAGGCACATGGCCCGGGAAAGTTTCGTCGCTGCTATTCTGTAATACTCCGGGCTCTGGCTTCCGGGACCACGAACAGCTTCGATGGTTCTTCTCGCCATACTATACAAAAGGATAGTGCCATACATCAGATCAGACCAAGCCTGGGCTTCCCTGTCAGTGGCCTCAGGGTTTACAATTTGATAAAAACGCCGGGCGCTCTCAGCATCCGGCTTGAAAACCTTTTCAACCAGCACAGCCATGGCTGTTGTAGGAGAGACGATCTCAAGCAGAACCAGTTTGCTTTCCCATCGGGGGCGATCAGATCGGAAGTGATCGTTAAAATTTCTGAATATTGTAGTGCGTACGATCTCCGCCTGCCCTGCAGGAGATTGCAACAACCCCGGATTTTCCGCACAGATATCGTCAAAGGTGATGCCCTTTCCCCTGGAGGCCGCCAGGAGACAGGCCTCAAGGTAGAGGTTTTCTTTACTGCCGAAGTGATAATGGATGGCACTTAGCTTCACACCAGCTCTTTCAGCAATCATTCTGGTGGTGACACCTTCAAAGCCGTGATCTGAAAACAGTTCTCCGGCGTTCTCCAAGAGGATATCTCGGGTTGTGGGCTCGCGTCTTCTCATCTCTCATAGCATATACGGGTTGCCTATAGCACCATAAGCTCTATGGTAGGTCGGTCGACCGAATTTTTCAAGCATTATTTCAACCTCTCCCAGGCATCCGTCTGACTGGTCTGGGTTATTTGTCAGCTCAGGCGATGCTTGCTTCAACAGTTTGGATCGTTCAGTTTAAAAAAAACAATAAGTTATAAGAAAAATATTGATAGTCAATCTCTCCAAAATGTAGGCCAAAAATCGACACAGACAGCCCCATTCTCGGACGTGTTTTGACAGCAAAGAGAGGGGATTCTCAGGCACTGCCAAAAGCTTTCCATCCAGCGCCTTCTGAGTTGATGATAAACCCAGACTCGACCATCACTTTCCCCTCTCCGACGATTCCAGGACAGGATTTTATCTAAACCAATTGACGGCTCTCAGTGCATCCACCAGCTCCCTGTGCATAACCAGATAATAGGACGCATCTTCCTTGCGATACGGATTGCCACTGCCTATGGCGCTGCAATAGAGGGGTTCACCGGGACGGGAAGCACTCTCCAGATAAGATATCTTCAACTCGTCGCCAAGTAGTCGCCCTAGTGCTTCATAGGCATGCATGGCAACCTGATAATTATCTGCCCCGATACTTTCAGCAAGCTGACCAAACGTGAGCGAATGACTATATATCCTATAATGCGCCTCCAGCATTTTCTTCTGTTCCACAGTCAACTTTTTCTTGTATAATTTCAGTGCCTTAACATACTCCTTTACGGACGGCACCACAAAATCACTTCTTGTCTGCATTCCTGCCTCCTCACCCATACACTCCACATTATTGCTAAAAAATTAGGCCTTTGCCTCTATGCACATAAAAAAACTTACCACCTAACCCGGATTTCTCATGAACAGTGTGTCGAAATGTGAGCCGGCTTAGGGATGGCACATCCATCTTTTTTTTATCTTTTCTCAAACGAGACAAAATGTTCATAAAAAATCCTGCAGTTGTACGTCCGACCTTCGTAACCTGGACTACTCAGCAAGAAAGTCTATTGCAGATCAAGCCGCAGGGATCTTGTTCATCCTGTCCCTGCAAGAGCATGTTTCACAAGTAGCCCTATGCAGCTCACCTATATAAATCCCTGGGTAATCTGATCAATAACAGCATCCATATTCTCAACTGTTACGCCAAGCTCCGTACAAATTTGTCGAGTATTCCTTCTCTGCACCGGATTGTGTAGTCCGTCCAGCCTGGCAATTCTATGGGTTCTCCGACCGATACAAAACAGAAGCTGTTCTTCCCTGTCCAGGGACAGAAAATCCCGGACCGGCTGGATCATTTTCTCTCTATCACCGGGAAGAACCCCATCAATTTCTTGAAAAAGATTCAAGACGTGGTCACTGGTAACAGTACTGGTTATACCACTGAGAGATTCCAGAAATAATAGCAGTTCTCCGGCGGTATCCACCTCCCCCATCTTATCAAACGTACCATCTCTGTACTGTTTTGTCAGGGGGGCGTCCTCAGGCATGGCCAGCGTCCTGAGTCGAATATAATCTGGGTTTATCTGGTTGAGGGTATGGGCTGTTTCTCGTGCATTTTCGATGGACAGCGACTTACCTCCAAGCCCAGGCATGTAGTATTCAGAGAGTTGCATGCCTGCCTTTTTCACTTTTTGTCCGGCAACTATCTGCGTTGCCTTATTCGTCCCTTTCCTGACGCGTTTTAAAACCCTGTCCGAACCCGACTCCATCCCAATATGAATCCTGTTCAACCCTGCCTCAGCCATTGCCCTTAAGCAATCATCACTGACCCTGGCGATAGTCTGAGACCGGGCGTAGCTGGTGATTCGCTCTACCATCGGGAAGGTCTGCTTAAGATGTTTCAGGATACAGAGGATATCTTCCGGTTTGAGGATAAGACTGTTGGCATCCTGGATAAAAATTGACTGCATACCGCCCGCAACAAACTGGTATGCTGCGTGCATTGCATGCAGATCATCGTCGGCACTGTCTGGCGAGTTACCGGAGCTTCTTGCTTTTACAATCAAATCAACACACCTTCGCACGGTATCAATATCACGGAGCACATGATCCACAGGACGGATACTGAAACGGGCATTCTTATACAGCGGACAGAAGGTACAACGGTTCCATGGACAGTTTCGGGTCAGTCTGATCAACAGGCTTTCTGCCTCACTTGGCGGCCTGATTGGCCCAATCTCAAAACCTTTATATTTTTCAGTGAATTGCATACCCTCCCTCCCAATCTAGCCCGGATTTCTCATGAACATTGTATCTCATTTGCGGACAAGTGTGCACCAACGCTCAGCTCAGGCCGCACAATCTGCGGGAGTTTTTGCCAACACATATACCCAAGTAGAATGGGTTACAGAAAAACTCCCGAACCTGGTACAGCCTGAGCTGATGAGAAATCAGGGTCAGGCAGCCCCATTTCTCAGGTAAAAATACTTCCCAAAACAAGGAGCAGGGCATAGAGCTGGAGCCGTCTATTACTACCATCTACCATCTCCCACAAGTGTCCTGCAAGCAAGAGTCTGCAGATAGAACTCTTGACTCGAAGTGGGCCTGTATTTTTTATCGACAAGCAGACTGTATTCTGGTCACACAACAGCCTCCCCGTATGTAAGCAGGTGGGGTTAAAAAACAAAGAAAGCACGTAAAACGAGTGGTTGGGAAAAAGGATACGAAGAGCGTTGCAATGGAGAACTATCTGGAGTGTTTTGACATTCTTCCCCAAAAAAACTTCAACATACATCAGATCAATAAAAAAAGCGCTTACCAGGACAAACCCATAAGCGCTTCACATCTCTAAAAAAACGATTGGTGCCGGGACCAGGATTTGAACCAGGGACACACGGATTTTCAGTCCGTTGCTCTACCGACTGAGCTATCCCGGCACCTCACGTTAAGGCCATTTTTATACAGAAATCAACTGGTCCTGTCAACACCTTTCTTGAATTTTTCCTTCTTGTTATGACGCAAGCAGGCATAAAACCTCTTCATTATGCAGTAGCCCCTACCTGAAAGGTCTCACCTGGCTGGGACAATTATTCGGGTGAACAGTCCTGTGCCGGGCATGATACTGCTCAAAGAGGGATGCTGCGCAGCCTACACTTTTTCCTCGGAAAACAACTCCCCAAGGTCGACCTCGAAATTATCCAAGGCTGTCCCCGTTTTGACACTTGGTGCATTCCGTTTACCAATTAAAGGTTTTATCGATTTGGTCAGTTCAGCCTCATCCAGAATCAAATCCTCCAGGGTGCCCGATGGATCAGGAGCCGATTCCACAGGTTGCAGGTCAGCCAGGAGCGAATCAACCGCAGGATCCGGAACCGGATCCGGCTCAGAGGTACATTCTTCCTCCTCGACTGTCGCTTCAGACTCGGACTGCGGTGGTGCAAGATCGGATATGTCCAAATCTCCAAAGTCTATGGTTACCCCTTCTTCCTCGTCTGCACTCTCCTGTTCACCCAGGTCCAGGATAAATTCTTCTTCACTGGCCTCTTCCAGGTCATCAAGGCTGAGGGCAGTACCGTCCTCTCCAGTGGAGACAATTTCTTCATCCTCCCCCATATCAATGCTGATCTCGTCCAGACTCTCCAACATATCCTCGGCATAGACGCCATGGAGTTCCTCTGTTTCCTGTACAAGCTGGTTGCCGAGCCCATCACCCTCAATGTTCCCGGAAGCAAAGTGCAAAAACCTGGGTGGTTCAACATCATAAGTTGTCCCCTGTATCTCTTTCAGGAGAGCCCCTATGGGTTTTCTACATTTTTTACAATGTTCCAGATGATCAAACGATATGTAGCCACATTTCGGACAGCGCATAATCTTGCCTTTTGTATTGCAAGTTCCAGACATCTTGCTTTTAAAAGAGACTGAGGTTCCTATCTGGAGCATTATCGCATAGATAAACCAATAAAAGCAAGCTGAGTTGCCAATTTCGGCCATTTTTTCTTTCCCTCAACAAGATAAACGAACTCAACACCTTGCATCAACGGACTGCTTGCTTATAATACATCTGCATACAAACCAAATCTGTGACGGATTCAGATACCAGATGTTCACGCCATATATTGCAGCCTATCTTCCCGAGAACAAGGATCATTGCGCTCCGCAACTACCACTAGATAACACCGTTACGCTCTGTTGTATTCCTGGGCCCTATCTCCATGGGGCTTCCGTTCAGCAGAGTCTCAGGATGCCATACAGCCAGCAGCAGAAGCTGAACGTTTTTGAAAGAGCAGAGGACACAGCTGAGCACCGGTTGCACCTCAAAGCAGACGAACAAACCAGCTACCATTCTAGTAGTCGAAGACAACGGAAACTCTCTCTACTTGCCAACTGTTTCTCTGATGCAACCCCGACACTGGCTGGGATGGAAAAAGGAAAAAGACTGATCAATGCCGTGGAACATGCCCAGCTTGATATTGACTACGATGAAAAAGCAGCTGCACTGGACACTTCATGCCGAGGGGACGAAGTTGAGACAAGGCTTCAATCCGCTCCATTTGCCAAACGGAAAGGTCTGGTGTTTTTCTGACGAGAACCCGACCCTATTGAGGGCGGATGACTGATCAGAGATTGGGAGGTGCCTGGAAAGATTTTCTGAAGCCTGATCCCTCCAGAGCTTCCGATAATTGCGGTAGAGGCATTGCCATGGCCAAGATGATTGTCTTTGACCTGCCCCTCTACAACAAGCAAGGACATCAGGTCACCGCGTTCATAAAACGACCGAAAAAAAAGACAAGTGCACAGTACGACTGTCCAAAAAACAAGCGTTAAAGTATGATTTATCTACCGACCAGAAAGCAAACAAAGAGTACTGCGGTATACAGACAGACCATAGTTCCTGAAAAAACAGTCGCTTTTTCCAGAAGTCGCCCTATGCAATCAGCAGGTAGGCTGGGCAAAAGAGACTCTGCCCTGTACTCGTGACGCCCCTATCATCATTCCTGTTTTATCATGATTAAAAAGAACCCCTACTGCTATACATTGTCCCTCTTTCTTCTTGGTATCACCAGTGCGATTGTCAGTGTACAAATCGGTATAACGCTGTATGCCGGAAATCCACTGTGCCTCAACCAGGGGTGTGAAATCGTGGAACAACTCGCCCTGGTTCCTTCCCTCTACATCAACCTTGCCGGGTTGGCCTGTATGCAACTTTTGTTCTGGACACTGCGCGCAAACCGTAAAGAGTACGACCTGTCCCACAGGTTGTACCTGCTCCTCCTCCAGGCAGGCATAAGCGCAGAGGGCGTTCTGGTCAGTTTTCAATATACCATAGCTCATGCCTTTTGCTCCTACTGCCTGTTTTTTTTCGCTGTCCTTGTCCTGCTCAATATTCTTGCGGGGATGCGCCAGACCTTTCAAGCCGCAGTGCTGTTCTCTACTATACTGGTCACTTTTTCCAGTCTGCAATTTGAACAGCCAGCGTCTTCAGGGTATCTGTCCGAAGGTGTTTTCGCCAAGCGCACCGGTGCACAGGGTGGTCCCCAACTGCAACTCTTCTTTGCAGCGAATTGTCCACACTGCGAACAAATCATTGACGAAGTCGACGCCCTGCCTTTTCTCAACGTTACCTTTCATCCCATTGACACCATTACAGACTTCAACCTGAGCCGGACGGAGAGATATACTCCATATTCGACGGACGCCAACAGACGCATCCTTTCCGCCTTAGGCATCCGGGAAGTACCGGCTCTCTTTCTTCAGCAGGGCAAGAAGATGCTGATCCTTCACGGAAGTGATGCTATCCATGAACAGCTCCACCAACTCAGCACCGGCGCTGTTGCAGAAACACCCTGGGAGAACGGCCTGAAATATCAGCAATCGGTCACCGGTTCTTCAGGCACGGAAAACGGGGACGATGGCTGTACTGTCGGAGAACGATGTGAAGAAAAACCTTTGATTCCCGGGATACCCCCTGCCCAAGCCTATTAAGATTGACCGATCTGCAGCTGGGTAAGCCTGTGCACCAAGAGCATCTTTTCTCAGACAGCCTGCCCGAATTCCTCATCAGCTTAGGTGGTACTCACCCGGATTGCTCATGGAAATGTTGTCTCATTTAAAAAAAGAAAAAAACAGATGCCGGTGATGTCCCTACGCAGACTCAAATATCGACAAACTATTCATAACTGATTCGGGTTAGGGCGCCATGACCTTCGAGCATAGCAAGAGCACCGAGATCGTCATCTGTTTCTATAAGCCAGAAAGAAAGCAACCCATCGCTGCCTGAAGACATAATAATCCTCATGGTCGAAGATGAAATAGAAAAAGCAAAACGACAATCACTTCCAATTTTTCCCATGTCACCACCAGCTGACGAAAACCAGGAACTGTATCTTGCTGAGCAGTTTGCACAATACACAGGCTGCAACATATTCCTGACCGGTAAGGCAGGGACAGGTAAAACCACTTTTCTCCTTTCTCTCAGCGCCCAGACCCATAAACGACTGATCATCACCGCACCGACAGGCGTAGCGGCCATCAACGCGGGCGGGGTAACCCTGCACTCCTTCTTTCAACTGCCTTTTGGGTTATGTCTTCCCGACAGTCAGCCCCCCTCTTTTACAAACCGATTCAGCACAGTTAAACGGCACATTATCACCAGCCTTGACCTCCTGGTCATTGATGAAATCAGCATGGTCCGGGCCGATGTCTTGGATGGCGTAGACCAAGTTCTGCGTCGCTTCCGCCGAAACAATGAGCCATTTGGAGGTGTACAGTTGCTGATGATCGGTGATCTGCACCAGCTTTCTCCGGTGGTTAAAGACTCTGAAAGGGCTCTTCTTGATCGGTATTACGAAACACCTTATTTTTTCAGCAGCATGGCCTTCCAGAAAACGACAACTGTGCCCATTGAGCTGGAGCACATTTATCGGCAATCTGACAATCACTTCATCCACCTTCTGAACCGGGTCAGGGACAATAACCTGGACCATGCCTCCCTGGAGCGGCTGAACACTCGATATAAACCGAATTTCACTCCAGACCAAGAGAAGGGATACATCTCTCTTTGCACCCATAACGCACATGCGGAATCATTAAATAATGAAAAACTGCATAAACTGCCGAACAAAGCCTTTCTTTTTGAAGCTGACCTGGAAGGCCAATTCCCTGAACAGATCTATCCCACAGCAGCTTCATTGACCTTGAAAAAGAACGCTCAAGTCATGTTCATACGCAACGATCCCAGCCCGGAAAAACGATACTTCAATGGCAAAATCGGCCGTATCTCCACCCTCAACCAGGATCGTATCGAAGTGACCTGTGCAGACGATCCGCTCCCTATCAAAGTAGAACGCACTGTGTGGGAAAACATCGAATACGATATGAATCATGAGAAAGGAGAGGTTAGCCAAAAGGTTATTGGCACTTTCAAGCAGTATCCCCTGAAAACAGCCTGGGCGATAACCGTACACAAAAGCCAGGGAATGACCTTTGACCGGGCGGTTATAGATCTGCAATCGGCTTTTGCTCATGGCCAGGTGTATGTTGCCCTCAGTCGCTGCCGCTCACTAGAGGGGATCGTGCTCTCGGCCCCCCTGCAGCCATCCTGCCTGCAAACCAACCATGCCATACAACGCTTCCTGGAGGATATCTTAAACAAGAGACCGAACCTGGACCAGTTGCGCACAGCAAAAATAGAATATCAACAGCAGTTGCTGCTTTCCTGCTTCAGCTTTCGGCGCCTGGGATCCTTGCTCGGCACTGTTATGACGCTGGTCAAGAGAAACAGCTCTCTGGCCAGGTTTCAAGGGGCAGAGCATATCCAGACTCTCTATACTTCTGTACAAGGCGAAATTTGTACTGTCGGCGAAAAATTCAAACAGCAGCTTAAGGGCTTATTCACGCCAGATATTTTGCCCGGCGAAGATCCAGTGATTCTCGAAAGATTGACCAAAGCCGCCGCCTATTTTACCGAAAAAATAGAGATCGGCCTGGTCCTCTTTCTCACTCGTTTCGCATTTGAAACTGATAACAGGGAAGTCCGAAAAAGGATCTCAAAGGGGCTTGCCTCTCTTGAGCAGGAAACGGCAGCCAGACTCGCTGGGGTACAGGCCTGCGGTAAGGGATTTGATCCCAGTATCTACCTTCGTGCCGTCTCCATTGCCATGCTGAAAACAGAAAAGGCGAAACGGCCGGTCAAAGCGCCAACCTATCAGGAAGCAGACCTGGAACACATCGAGCTTTTTGAGCAATTAAAACAATGGAGAAAAAAGCAAGCTGAAGCACAGTCTATTCCTGCGTACCAGGTCATACACCTAAAGGTTCTTCTCCAGATCGCCATACGCCTACCCGATACCCTGCAAACCCTGCAAGAGATCAAAGGTATAGGGCAGCGGCTTAGTGAACGATACGGAGAGCAGCTGGTGGCGCTTGTGGGCCAATACCGCCAACAGCATAACATTGACAAGGTGACCATGCCCACCTCCTCTTCTGAACAGGAATGCGCTGCAGAGCATGGCAGACGGGTCAGGAAAAAAAATACTCACCAGGTCACCCTGGAACTGTTTCAACAAGGGCTAAGCATAGCGCAAATAGCTGCACAGCGGGGTCTGGTTGTCTCCACCATAGAAAACCATTGTGCAGGGCTGGTCGAACAAGGAGAGATAGCCATCGGGTCTCTTCTCGAGGAATCCCGACTCCAAGCCCTTAGCCAACTACTTGTAAACATGCGAGAAAAGCCCCTAAACCAAATCAAGGCATCTGTTAACAACGACTATTCCTATCATGAAATAAAGTTAGTCCTTGCCCATCTTACATTTCTCGAACAGCGCGATCCAACACACTCCTAGCCCGGCTTGCTCATAAACATTTTATCTCGTTTGAGAAAAAAGAGACAAAAACGAATGCAGGCGATATCCGTAGGTCGACTTATGTTTCAACAAGAGGTGCACCAAAGGAAGTTGTGTCGCAAGCAACACAAATGATGTACACTCATGTTGCACCCTCATGCAAATACAACGTTTATGTTTCATCTTGCCGCCATCCGTGACAATTGCACGACAGCGCAGATGCAAAGTGGCAATGTCAAAAGACATGGCCCCCGTAGGCAAACAGATAAAGTCAACAATCAAAAGAGTCATCAGAAATGCGGTGTAATCAATACGGATTGAAGTCGTACCCCAAGGACTTTGTATGCAGCCACAGGTACTAAAAACGAGTGATCTTCTTGCCTTGCCTGAACATCGGTGTCACCTCCTCAGACGCATCAATGCATTCAAGCTCACCTATGACTATACCGAAGACAACCAATACATTCTTCAGGAGTACTGCAAGATCCTGATTCAGGACCCAGAATTTTCTCTTCTGTGGATAGGCAAGCGCTCACCAGAAAACGCGCACGTTCTGGTTCCCCTATTCGCCATCAGTGACTGTTACGACCAAGTGACCTGCCGACAGCACATTGCTCAGATCCTGGCCGAGACAGAATACCGGTCTCCAGCCCGGCAGACCATGACCAACAGAAGCCCTGAAATCCTTCAACCCGAAACCCTACAGCAGCTCAAAAGCCCAACCCTGCAACAGGTACTGCAATCCACCCGGACCCGCTCCATTGCTTCCTGGCCCCTGGTCTGCCATCAGAGGGATTATGGTGTGCTCACCATATATGCCACCAATCCAGAGGCGTTCAGAGAAGCTAGCCTGAGTTTCCTCACCAATATCCAGGCTGACATTTCCCTAACCTTGTACCTGGACGAGACAGCAAAATGTCTTCACCAACAGCGGGATTACAACACAGATTTAGTCAATACCCTACAGGTCTTGCTGGTTTTTCTCACTCCAAGCGGCCAGATCCTCTCCTTGAACCGCAAAGCCCAGGAGACCACAGGCTACACCCAGGAGGAAGCAAGGGGAAAGGATTGGATTGACCTGCTCATCGCTCAAGACAAAAAACAGAACAGTCAAGCACGTTTTTCAGGTCTTCTCAAGACGTCACGCTCGGAGATACATTTCACAACCGAGATTTTGGCCAAAAATGGTGCCAAAAAGGTCATTCACTGGAACAGCTCTATGCAATCACATAGCAAGAACGGCCAAATCGGCCTGGTTCTGTTGGGCCAGGATATCACCAGCACGGTCACCGCAGTACATGAAAAAGAAAACGCCCTGGCCCATTGGAACAACCTTTTCACCGCAATACAGGAACCAGCCCTGGTGGTTTCAGAAAATGGTATCATCCTTGATGTCAATCCCTCCACCTGTACGGCGGCAAAAAAACCAAAAACGGAAATTGTTTCGCAGCCGGTGTGCGAGATCCTGTACGGTGAGCGTTCTCCCGCTGCGGCCTGCCCCCTGGAAGCAATGATCAAAAAGAAAACCAACAAAACGTTTGAAACTGAATTAAAGGGTCTGCATGGCAAGTATATGATGACGGTCTCTCCATTGGCTGCCTGGGCTGGAGCCCCAGGCGCATCACTCCTGCTGGCCAGGGACCTGACAGATAAACAGCTGATGCAAGCAGAAGCCATGCGAGCGGCCCATTTGGCTTCTGTGGGGGAACTTGCCGCCGGAGTTGCTCACGAAATTAACAACCCCATCAACGGTATCATCAATTATGCACAGATTCTTAGCGATAACCCGTCTGATGCCAAGAGCGGCCAATTTCTGCAAGCCATCATCCAAGAAAGCCAACGTATTGCCGGAATCACGCGACGGCTGCTTGATTTTGCCCGCAAGACAGATGAAACGCCTGGGCCCACCAACATACAACAGATTGTGACCGCCTGTATTGAGCTGATCCAGCATCAATACTCCAAAGATGGTATTGAAATGGTGCAACATTTCAAGGTAGGGCTTCCTGCGGCTCGGTGCAACTCCCACCAACTGCAACAGGTCCTGCTCAATATTTTCAGCAATGCACGCCACGCTCTCAATGAAAAATTCCACAGCAAACCCGACGAGAAAAAGTTGATCACTCTCAATGCCGACTGCAAGTACCTCCAAGGCCAACAATATATCCAACTGGCTGTCACCGACAACGGTACGGGTATAAGGCCTGAAATCATTAACCGAATTATGGATCCCTTCTTTTCCACCAAACCCCAGGGCCAGGGTACAGGCCTGGGCTTGAGCATCAGTCAAAGCCTGATACAGGAAAATGGAGGAGTTCTTAGGGTTCAGAGTGAGCAGGGTGCATATACCACTGTGTTGGTGGACCTCCCAGCTTCGAAATCACCTTGATCCCAAGAAAGATGTCACCTCCATGAACTGAACAGCCTCATCCATGGGTGCATGGGAGGCCAAAGAACTGATCGGTGGCTCACAGCACGACCTGGTACACCACAGGTATACCGGCGGTACACTGTGCTTGATTGAAGCCTGCCTCATACCTCAGGTATACTTGAAGGATACAGTACATTTTGGGTCCAATGAGTACTTCTGGGCTCGTGACGAGACAGGCTTTCCGGTCGAAAAATCCGGGCGAAAACTGCATACCGGTAAAAAGCAGAAAGCCGTAAATAAGGAAGGAAGAGAACATGCATACAGACAGCCCCCACCCGACATACAGTATCCTGGTTGTTGATGACGAAGAAAGCCTGAGAAACACCTTTCAGTTTTTTCTTAAAAACGAAGGATATGCTCCTGTGCTGACAGCCTCCACATTTGCCGAGGCTATGGATGCCATTTCCATCCACTCATTTGATCTCATTGTCAGCGATATAGTCTTGGGCGGTCATTCCGGCATAGATTTTCTTCGCTCAATCCGCCAGCAGGACATTACCTGTCCTGTGGTCATGATCACAGGGTACCCCAACGTAGATAGTGCTGCAGAATCCGTCCGCCTTGGCGCCTTTGACTACATCCCCAAACCTGTGGAGAAGGAGACCCTGCTCAAAACCGCCCGACTGGCCTTGCAGCAATGGCAGCTCCAAAACGAAAGGCGCAGGATGGAGCAGGAACAAGACCAATATCGTTTTTTCCTGGAAACCATATTCAAAAGCGTAACCGATGGAATCGTTACCGTTGATACCAGTTTCCGGGTTATCCACATGAATCCCGCTGCCCGCTTATTATTCAGCCAATTATATCAGGGCGAAGTAGACAATCGCATTCTGCTCAATTTGTTCAGTGAAGACAACTTCCTCCCCCTGAAAAACAATCTCCTGCAGGTTTTGAAAACCGGCCTCGAAACAGTCGAGCATCGACTCGAGTGTTGGGAAGGAGCAAAAAAGAAAAAAATCCTGAGCATCTGCACTTCTCCGCTCAAGGGTACCGCCAACTGTCCAGATGGCCTGGTTCTTACTTTTCGAGACATGACCAACCCCGCCAACGCAGCCATCTCTCCACGGACAAAATTTCATGGCTTTATCGGTGGAAGCGATGCCATGCAGGCAGCCTATACCATGGTGGAAAACGTGGGGCGAGTTGATCTCACAGTTCTCATTACCGGCGAATCAGGGACGGGGAAAGAGCTGGCGGCAGAGGCCCTGCACAAGGAAAGCAGGCGGAAGAACCGGCGACTGGTGAAGGTCGACTGTACGGCCATACCTGAAAATCTCCTGGAGACCGAACTCTTCGGCCATCGTAAAGGCTCATTTACAGGTGCGGACAGAGATCGTATGGGGAGAATTTTACAGGCAGATGGGGGCACTCTTTTTCTGGACGAAATTGGAGATATATCAGCAATGATGCAGCTTCGCCTGCTGCGTTTTCTTCAGGAAAGCACCTTTTATCCCGTTGGACGAGATACACCAATCACGGTGGATGTCCGTGTCATCGCCGCAACCAATGTAGACCTCAAAAAAAAGGTCCAAAAAGGAGAATTCCGAGAAGATCTCTATTTCCGATTACGAGTTATAGACATCATGCTGCCCCCCCTGCGAGAACGGGACAACGATATCGAACTGCTTGCCGCTCATTTTGTCGAACAGACAGCCAATACCATAGGGAAAAGTATCAATGGTCTCTCGGCTCAAGCTGTACAGGTTCTGCGCAGATACTATTGGCCTGGGAATGTACGAGAACTGCAACATACCATGGAAAGAGCCTGTGTGCTCTGCAGCGGGCCGACCATCTCCACTGACGAGCTGCCAGCTGAAATTATCGCCTACGCCCCTGCCCGGCGAAATGCAAATCCCAAGGCACAGCACCAACACATATCCGCAACGCCGCCCCTTCCTGCTGCATCACCTACATCTGCCACGCCTTCGGCAGTGGACCCCACACAGGAGAAGCCGACCCTGCCCATGGATGTTCGGATTATGCAGGCCCTGCAAAAAACCGGCGGCAACAAGGCCAAGGCAGCCAGGTATCTCAATATAGATCGCACCACCTTGTACCGAAAGATAAAAGAATTCAACCTGGATCTCTCCAGTCTGGATCTGTAATACTCCTGTCTGTTTACAAAAAAGTATCGCTGATCAGGGCCCCCCATCTTTGAGTGTCTTTTGGCAACACACTTTTACCCAAGTAAAATGAGGTATCAAAAACTACCATACCTGGTACAGCCTGAGAAAATAAGTAATCCCGTTCACGTCAACAATCAGCAACTTCGTGAAAAATAACAGGATCGACGGTGCTTCTTCCAGGAAAGAGCCCTCGGAATGCAACACAATTGTGGCAACACACCTGTAGAAATACCACACTTTTGTCACACAGGAATCCTCAAGCCCCTGGGCTCCCCTCCATGGGGGGCACAGTTAGCGACTCCTACACAAAAGCCCTTATATTTGAGCATGATCCTGCTTTCCAATCCTACTTGACCAAGCTGCACGGCAGGGATACAAATCGTATGCTTACCATCTTCACCACACCTTACTCAAACAAGCAGCTCATGTCACTCATATGTGGCACTGGCTGTGCAAATCAGCTTGCACACCAACGACATTCTTGTCTCTTTTTACTGAAAAACATACTCGTCTACCTGCTGATGCGCGATGAAAAATAGCATTCAATTCGGTCTGGTGATTCTCACTTGTTCCCTCTTGCTCCTGACCGGATATACCATTGACCTCCGGGAGTCCACTCTCCCTGCACAAAAAGACACCGTGTTTCGTTACGATCAGCGTACTAACGACATCGTAAGTGTTCATTGCAAAGATAACTGGACCATCGCCCTGTCAGCAGAGCGGGGGGGCAGAGCCAGTACCGATACGGGCATTCGCTCTCCCCTAATCGGGCTGTTCATACTGGGATGCTGGCTGCTTTTCCCCAAGTATAAGGTCAACAGATCTCTTTTCCCGGCAACTACCGAGGCCAGGAGGTATCCACCCGTCACCACAGACACAATCACCTATCAGGACGTAGCCGAAATCGCCAAGGACAAGTTTGACTTCCAAGAAAGAGTACGATTCCTGAATAATCCAGAGAGATTAGGACACGAATTCCTCAGGATGTTTTCCTGCCGGGTCCTCTGGAACCCGGAAAGCCCCTGCTTGCCAAAGCCATTGCATGCAAAGCGAATGCGGCTTTTTTTTACTTGATGGTACAGACTCCAGAGACATGTTTATTGGCGTTGGCGCCTCAACGGTACGGAAACTCTACAAAAATGAAAAACGAAGCACGCCCTGAATCATTTCCCAGCACCTTGCTCTTGAGGGCCGCAGGAGCCAGTAACGACCTTCTCCTCGCTCCCCAGATTGCTAGACGCTGCCAACACACAAGAGATTGGTACACAAATAAGAAAAAACTTCTCCTCTGCGAGCCCCTTAACGCAGAGGAGGCAGGCATTGTGTACAAACAGTATGTACGGGAACGCGAAAGGAACAGCAACTCTCTGGTGTAAAGAGTCCTGCGCCTTCTTGCGTTTCAAACCAAACCTGACCCTGTGCCAGAACAGAGCTTGACTGTTCGCAAGACATGGTTCCGAAAAAGGGAACATGTCAGGTTCCAAGCACCCACAGGTTCAGGCCAAAGCTATAAATGGAGTACCAGCAGGAGGAGTTACCATGCACCCAATGACCAAAGGAGCCTGGAGCGTGCTACTAGCACTGTTCGTCGCTTTCTATGCACCAACAGACAGTCGCGCCCTGGAAGAAGATGATGCACCGGAGAGTGTGGAAATTGACTCGTTATCGGATCTTTATGAGCCGGTAGAGTTCGACCATACCCTGCATCTGGATGTTGCTGAATGTCAGGAATGTCATCATCACACCACCGGGCAACCGCCAACCAATGAAAATTGCCTTCGCTGTCATGCAAACAGTGGCGAATCAGACGCTATTTCCTGTTCGGATTGCCATGCTGCAGATCGCTTTTCTGCGTCGGATCTTGAAGCAAGGGGAAACAGTGCCCTCTACCACATTGACAAACCCGGCCTCAAAGGCGCCTATCACTTGAACTGCGTCGGCTGTCATGAGGAAAACGGTGCGCCAACCGGCTGTCAGGATTGCCATGCCATGACCGACAAAGGCCGTGCTTTCTTCGAGACGGACATCGTCCCCAAGAAAGATGAACAGCATAAACATGAGTAAACATGAGTAAACACAAGACACAGTTTCTCTACCGTGGTGACAGATAATGAACAAAACAGTAAGCCGTAGAAGATTTCTCAAAGGCGGCCTGGCAGGGTCTGCCGCACTTTCGCTGTCAACAGCCAAACACAGTGAGGCAAAAAACTTTGAAGGGTACCCCAACAGCATGGGGGTCCTGGTTGACCTTTCCCGCTGTGTAGGTTGCAGGAGTTGTGAAGCAGCCTGTAACCATGAACAAGGACTCCCGAAACCTGAAAAGCCATTTAACGATTACTCTGTATTTGATGAACTCCATCACGGCCAAAAACGGCGCACCGATGAGACCAGATACACCGTTGTCAACAAATACGAGGTACCCGGCCTAGACCATCCCCTGTTTCGAAAAATCCAATGTAATCACTGTCAGGAACCCGCCTGCCTAACCTCCTGCTTTGTTAATGCCTACACCAAAACCCCTGAAGGAGCCGTCGTGTACGACCCCAAGGTATGTGTAGGCTGCAGGACCTGCATGATAGCCTGTCCTTTTTACATTCCAACCTTCAAATATTCCAGCGCTTTTCACCCCCGAATCATGAAATGCGTCTTCTGCTACGACACCCGGCTGCAGTTCGGCAAACCCCCGGCATGTGTTGAATCCTGTCCCCAGGAGGCCATGACCTTTGGCAGACGCGAAGACCTCATCAGGGTCGGTCGCCAGCGTATACGTGAAAACCAAGACAAGTATGTCAATCACATTTATGGTGAGCACGAAGCAGGAGGCACCTCCTGGATGTACCTGTCACCCGTTGCCTTTGACAAGGTCGGGTTCGACACCAAGGTACCCAAAGAGCCTATCCTCAATTTTGTCAAAGATTTCCTGTCCATCGTACCAATGGTACTGACAATCTGGCCTGCGCTCTTTGCTGGCATCCACCTGCTGGCAACCCGCAAAGATGCTCTTCAAAAAAAGGTAGAAACCAAGGGGGATGAATAACCATGAAAACCATTGCTCAGGAATCCAATGAGATTCCCATCAATGACCATGTTACCAAAAACGGCACTCGTTGGCTGTTAAGAGAAAAACTCTTGCTTGGCCTCACCAAAGAAGAATACAAGGCCCAGGCCATTCGTAACCCTGTCAACTGGGTACTGTGCCTTATTTTTGCCGTGGGCCTGCCTCTTCTTATCCAAAGATATCTTGGGGGACTGGACACAGTCACCCATTCTTCCAATGATTATCCCTGGGGTTTGTTCCTGGGGTTTGGTCTCTTTGGTATGGTGCCTCTTTCCGCCTCTGGATTCCTCTTGGGGACAACTGTGGAAATATTTGGCCGAAAAGACTTTGTTCCCATTGAGAGACTTGCTCTGCTCAATGGCCTGCTGGGTTATTTCTTTGCTGTTATATATCTTGAAGTTGACCTGGGAATGCCCTGGCGTCTGCCTTACCCCATGTTTGTCTCTCTTGGGCCCGCCGCTGTTCTTTTCCTGGTTGCCTGGCATGTGGCCACCTACCTGTCCGTACAGATTGCCGAGGTTTCACCTTCTTTCTTTGAGTGGATGGGGTGGCTAAAAGCCAAACGCTTCATCAGATCCATGACTATCGGGCTTACCATTGCAGGCATTATTCTCTCTACTCTGCACCAGGGAGCACTGGGCGCCCTGTACAACTATGCGCCAACCAAGGTGCATCCGCTGTGGTTATCGACAAATTTTATGTGGATACACTTTTTTTGTTCCGCCATTTTTGCAGGGCTCAGCATGGTTATTGTGGTTTCCACCCTGTGCAAGCATTTTTTACGCTGGCGGTGTGACGAACGTTTCCTCACCAATGTTGACAAACTGACCCTTGGGCTTGGCAAAGGCTGCGCCTACGCCATCATAACCTATTTAGTTATCAAGCTTATTGGTGTTGCCCACGATAACGAGTGGGAATACCTGACAACAGGTTGGGGATTCTACTACGCCCTTGAACTGGGAATCGGCGCGTTCCTACCGCTGGTCTTATTCACCGTGGGGGTAAAACACAGATGGCCGAACGTGGTTCGTGTTGCGGCCTTCATTGCTGTTTTCGGAGTACTCTGGAACCGATTGAACACTGCACTTGTCAGCTTTAACTGGCAAATGTATCAGGAAATACCACGCTGGCAGGAAATATGGATCACCCTGACCGTTTTTGCCATTTACTTCATTACCTACCGTTTTATTCTTTACCGACTCCCTATTCTGTATGAATGGAAAGGGGAAAAATAATCCGTCGTGCAGCCCGGCCGTTTTTTCTCGGCCGGGCACGTCCTTTTTGCAGGAGCAAACAGTGCAGGATTTTACCCAAAGCTCATGGTTGCAAAAGCTGTTTCTCACCCGACCCCTTACCCATATCTTTACCTACGCCAACCTGATCATCCTCATTCTTCTTATCGGTACCCTGTCCCTGGGAGCTCGGCAATACATACATTATCAGCGTAGCTCAGATACTGTTGCCCATAGTGACAGCCTCAATTTCCAGTTCAACGCGTTGCAGCAATACCTTGCAAGCGCTCTACTGGAAGGCAGGCAGTTTGACTTGGAACGGATAACCAAGGAGTCACGACAACTGAGCCGACAGTCAGACAAACTGTTGCACAATCCTTTCATTCCCGAGTCCCTGAAACCCTACCTCCTCTCTGAACAAGAGATGATGCAATTGCTGGTACAACTCCAAGCAATCAAAGACAGCGGCCAATGGGACAGCAAACAGGTTGCGGCAGTCATCAGCAGACTGCACGATATGGCTGCTGATTTGCAGCAGTTTCGTTTACAGGTCAATGAATACAGCCAGAATATTCTCTCCGGCATACATAAAGTCATAATTGGGTTTCTCGGACTTATTGTTGCCATAAACTGCGCGCTGCTTTTCAGCCTGAATCAAAGCATTGCCGCACCGCTCTTGTCTCTAGCCTCCCGGGTGCACCGGCAGACATCTGACGACAGATCAACCGAAGAGGGTGACGCGGCGCTAACCATGCACAGGCTTTTGACGGAGACGACCCAATTACTTGATAATTCGATCAGTTTGTCTGCAGCATCGGCTCCCCTTACCGCCAGTCGGAGGCAGTATCTGGCAATCGCCCGCGGGACCATTTTCCTCCACGCAGAACATGCCCTGACCAATTTAACCAATGGTATTCTCAACTACACCCAGCAACTGGCAGACCTGCAGCAAAACCCCGATAAAGAGATGCAGTATGCCATTCTGCAATCACTGCAAAAAGAGGAAAATCGCCTGGCCTCACTGGTCCGCTGCCTGAGAAAATGCACAGGAGTGAATAAAGGCAAACTGCTCCCCGTGGCTTTTGAGGATTTCATAGAAAACCTGAGGCTTACCCTTGCCCAGTCCATGGCCGCAGAGGGTATCACGCTGCAAACAAGTACGGCAAATGTATCCATGCACGACCTGCCACCTTTGAACGCCGTTATCCTCTTGGTGTGCATGACCATCCTTGAGACAGGGCGGGTATGCCTCCAGGCCGCTGCTGCCCCTGAAAAAAAATGGATCTGCCTCAAGGTACAGCAATCAGGTCAGGATGCAGCTTTTCTGACGTTCAGTAATGGTGTTCATGACTGGGACGCCCGCCATCTGCTGGATACGACCTTATGGCCTGACCGTAAGCAGTGCACTGAATGGCTGCAACAGCAGGGCGGTACAATTAACTTTCCCCTCTCCCCGGCAGACGAACAGCTCATAACAGTTCAATTTTCCAGGAACCCGCTCTACAATCCAGGCGAACCTGGAATGTGATAACCGAGACACTTTTCCTGGACAAAAAATTTTAGGCAAAAAAGAGACTTTTCGTGACAGGGTGCCAGTTTAAATTTCTCATCAGCTCAGGTGGTGGCAGGTTCGGTCGTTTTTGGGTAACGCATTCTCCTTGGATAAATGTGTTGCCAATACACGGCCGAAGATAGTCTTACCCGGGGGGGAGTTCTGGTGCACCTTTTGTCGAAATGTGAAACCACTCACGAACATCACATCCATTTGTTTGCATGTATTTTTTCTCAAATGAAATAAAAAGGTTCACAAGGAATACAGGCGAGCGCTCAATTACAACAGATACACCTCCTGTACCTGGATCAGCGATAAACCACTGCATATCCCAGGCAACCCCATGCTCCACAAACGATGCGCCCCGCACAATCGTACCATAACTGTGGCAAATACCCAGTTGCACCCTTTCCTTATGCGGTAGGCATGACCGCCCACCCCCTGCCTGCTTCCATCATACAGGCCCCCCTTCATTTCTTTGAACCAAACACTGATACAACCTATATTTCTTCGTTCCGCTCAACATTGTTGATCAACTTACCACGCATCATGCAACATGATGATCCGCATTGTACCATAAGCATCCAGGGCATAACAAAAATTTTTATAATGAAAAATCAAAGGATTACAGTTCCTGAAACGCTCAAGAAAAAAATAACAATTATTTTGGCATTCTTAATGCAATCTGTTTGCAGAGCTATTCTTAATGCATCAAGACCAGGAGGACGAAATGACAATCAAAATTCTGAAAAAGCAAGATGCAAAAATAACGATTGGCCACGAGGCTTCCAAATTCTCACTGACCGTGGTTATGACCCTGGCCGCCCTTGTCAGTTTCTGGGCAGTAACCTGTCTTATCGGCGGGTTGATGAGTGGAGGGACGGAGACACTCACAAAAGGGTATCTTACCGCTATATTCGGATAATATACGATATTTTTTCACCAAACATACAGACGTATCTCAAACAACCCGCACCATGGAGGAAAACAATTATGGCAACAACATCAGGCAAAAAAATCAGCACTATACTTTTGATCCTGGTAACTCTGGCCCTTCTCTGGGCATCTGCCGCTTTTCTAAGCGACCTGTATCATCTCAACTGGCAGGTTGGTACATTGCTCCACCAATACATGGCTGCCACGGGCATGCTCAAACCGATGCACACCCTTGTTGATTTTTACACCCATATTAAGGGGATTGAATATCTCATCTGCGTGGCCTTCTTTGTCGTTTTCCCAGTCTTTGTAAAATATATCAACAAGGAAAAGAGGCCTGCCAAAGTGACCGCCTGATGCGATGCAAAAAAATGCGTGCTGAACACTTTATCTCATTTGAGAAAAAACATCCAAAAACAGAAGAATAGATTTTCCGTAAGCATATCGAACAACTATGCACCCAAGCTCAGCTCAGGCGGTACCATCATCGGCGGTATTTTAGCAGCACATATATATCCAAGTATCAAGCCCAAGTATCAAGCAATACCAAAAACTACCGAACCTGATACCGTCTGAGCTGATGAGAAGGCCCAAGGGGTGGGGGTAAAGCGCTTTCTTGGTTCTATTAATCCTGAAGTCTACTTCACCGCGCTGGGCCAAGGACGACAGGCCGTCACCACAGATTATACCTGCCGGTCAGGTATATATATCCAACCAGGCAAACATTGGTCACGGCATGGGCAATGATACAGGAAAGAAGATCTTTACGAATGATCAAAAGCTGGCACATAAGCACGCCGTAGCATAGTGCTGCCGGCCACTCGGACACCGTATGGCCGAGCATAAAAACCAGGGTGGAGATCCAAATAGCAGCCCAAGACCATTCCCCGGCGTGCACATCATCAATGCTCTGTTCATGGAGCACGGTGTACAAGGGGTCAAGAGCCCCCTCCCTTCTACAACGATCCCACTGCAGAGCCAATCGGAAGGCATAGCCACGAACCATGAGCTCTTCGAATATGGGTACCACAAGACCTGCAGCAAGCAGTCGGACGATGATGTCGATTTCTTCCCAGGGGGTATTGCTTGTCTGAGAGGCAAAAGGGGACAGCAACGCAATCCAAAGGAGGCAGCCAAATGCGCCGTACAGGAGCCCCATGGCAAGAGAGGCCATTGTATTGGTGCTTTTTTCCCAGAGAGGAATATACCATCTCCATGCCCAAGCAAGCAATGCTACCGCACTGCAAATACAAAGGCTGTCGTTCAGCCAGACAGGTAGGATATTTTCAAAAAGCGAGGCAAAAAGTACATATGCGAAGTATGGCCCTGCATAGGGCAGAAGCAACCTTCGATTTTCAATCATTGAATAGATTCTTCAGTGGGCTGTTGTCTCTTTTGCTGCACCTGTGCCTGTGCCAGCCGTTTTCTGGTGCGATAAAAATCAATACCAGCCCAAGGTATGAAAATACCTGCGGCTATGCGATTGAATAGGAGATATTTCTGCATGGCCGGGTCAACGGTAAACCATCCATCCCATAAGCACCAAAGGCCGAAGAAAGCCAGTATCGCAGGAAAAACATAAGGACCGATTTCAGGTGGTTTTGATCTGTTTTCAGTTGTCATGCATACCCTTGCGCATTGTACGCGCAAAAACAATTCCCGGAAAAACTTGGGTTCAAGGCACTAGCCGGGGTTTATCCTGGATTTCTCATCACCTCAGACGGTGCCTGGTTCGGTTGTTTTTTTAGGACCTCATTATACTTGGGCATATGTGCTACCAATATACTGCTGAAGATGGTACCGCCTAGGCTGACCTTGGGTACAGTTTGCCGAAATGCTAGCCAGCTCATGGATACTTCATCGATCTGTTTTTATGTATTTTTTTACAAGACGAGACACAATATTCTTCAGAGCTCCGAGTTCAATCTCGGCCAGCGATAGGCAAGCGAGCTGCCGCCCCCCCAACGATACCTCTTCCCATGGACAAATGAAAAACACTGAGCACCTGACGTGCTGCTCCTTTTGGTAAAGCTCCTGCTTATCTCCTACTCTATCGCTATAAAAAAATATTGCTCGCATGGTAACGTATGCAACGGAGAGTAACAAGTGAAAACACAGGCTATCTGGAGCATTGGTTTTGCCTCCAATTGCGTATTCCGCTGATTGTGACCACAAAATCGGAGCGAAGCGACGCTGGCTTTTTTCTACTTCACAGAGTTTCTTTTCCGGGTCAAGGAAGAACGCAATTTTCGCATAGATTCTCCTTTCAAATTAATGTTATGGGCGGAGTGGATACCACGATCAAGTATCGCATCCGCGATTGTAGAATCCCCTATCATATCAAACCATTGATTGACCGGAACCTGGGTTGCCAGTATCAATGAAGACAAATCCAACCTCTCTTCCAGTACATCCAGCAGATCGTGGCGCTGGGTAGCTTTCATTTCTGTGATAAAAAAAAATCATCAATAGTGAGCACCTCCGTTTTGGCGATACGATTCATGAACTTCGGCTAACTGCCATCGGTTCTTACTGCACCCGTTTCCTGGAATAGCTTGGCCGAACGCTTGTCCAGAGCGCCATGCCCACTTTGGCAGGCTTGATTGGTCAGGGGCACATGCGATGTAAGTTTTCCCGCACCCGTTGGGCCGGTAATGATGATATTTTGCCCTCTTTTAATCCAGTCGCAGGCAGACAACCGCATCACGACCGACTTGTCCATACCACGTGGCGGCCGTAGTAAGCGCTTTAATTTACAATCTTCCTTTTCTATCCAATGGTAATCTACGGTACATCCGAACCGTTCCTCAAAGCTCAGTTCCGCCAAGCCAGGCTGTTCCAGCTGGGCCTTGAATGCATCGGCCATTCCATGCAATTTCAAGGCATACAACTTTTCAAGCGTCTGTTCATTCAACATGCCGGTCTCCTTTTCAATTAATGATTATAGTAGTCTTTGCCTCCAATGTTCGTATGCGGTACAGGAGGCCTTGCCTCCGGCGCGTCGTCATTGGTAATCGGCTGTTTGTCCAGTCCATTTTTTTAATATCAGGAAGAGTATGGAGCCTGATCCGGAACAGAAAAAAATATATTTAATTCTTGGTGTTAAATGCCATCCTGGCAAGTCCGTTAAAACGACAATTGCGGCAAAATAAAAGATGTAGTGCCAGAGTTGAAGGCGACACACTGTTAACACATTGTAATTATACAGAAAATAAAACCACAGCCTCAAACTTGGGCTAAATTTTTACTGTTTTTCTACAAAAAACTACAAAGATGGGATAGGAGCATTGTGGACATGGTTTGTGCGGCTCTCATTTGTTGCGTGAGTTAACGTTTATAATTGATTCCAATCAATATCGGTGGGCTCGTAAGGTGAAAAAGGTGTTGCTTGAAACGTGCCGAGAAGTTGCAAAAAGAGATGAGAAATGTCTCTCTTCCGAGGAATATGCGGCCTTGTAAAAGCGGTATCGCAATATCCTTACTCGGGGCGAAATAGAAATGCCGTCTCTTCTGGAGAAGCCTAAGGGACGGCGGGGTAGAATTGCTCAATCAGATGCCCATAATCTTTGGGAGCGTCTTAAGAAACATGAAGCTGCGGTGCTGTTTTTTGCCAAGAATCCGCATGTCCCTTTCACAAACAACAGGGCTGAGAGAGACCTTCGCATGGCAAAGGTAAAACAGAAAGTCTCGGGATGTTTCTGGCAACAAGCATATGCCAAGGCTTATTGTCGAATCTCCAGTTAGTTGCAAACAATGGCAAATCAAGGAATAAACCCTTTGGTCGCAATTCAGACTGCTCTGGCCGGTGTCAATTATGACAAGTAAATAGATCGGTGCGAGTAGTTACAAAACAACTTTCAGGGAGCCGTTTCAAATTACAGCAAAATGGACCCAAAACGCCCGTATCTGGTGCCACCTGAGTTGATAAACAATCCTTGCTCCCCCTGTCTTCTGAGTTCAGCATCCCTTGACACTTGCCCCTTGACCTCCTTCCTCCAGCCACCCTGTTCGCTGTTGATTGCTTCAAAGAGTGAACTGGGTGCTTGTCCAAGCAATGAATACAAATTTTCATTTGATTTTTTATTTTTCACCCCTTAGACTAAATTATATCAATGGAGTTAAGCTTTTTTAGTATTCTGATGGTGTCACATCTTTGGAGCATGAGCCTAGGCTAACCTGCTATACTTATCAACTCAGGCAATGACTTATTTACTTTTTTGCAGCGCAGTATAGTGCCCTTTCTTGCAGCTAAAATACAGCCGAAGATGATGCAACCTGTGCTGAACCTTGGTGACCATTTGGGAAAGTTTTTCTGTACATCATCTTTTCTCCATGACCCCCCTAGACATTGCATCTTTACATACAAGAGACATAGCCATACTATGCCTTTGCCGGTTGCATGTCTGGTAGGATTATTGGACCTTGTGGATAGCGCCAGTCTCTTATCTAAACATTGCCTGAAAACATGTGCCGTCCGGGTAAGGTATGACCTGTCGACACCGGTTATTTGGGCTGCCATCACATTCCGTCAAACCTTTCTTGAGAGGTGTGAGTGGCAAGAAGATACCAAAGGGTACAGCACCTGCCACGCACAATTCGCCTCCAACAATGCAAAACCTGAGCGGAATGCTGCAACGTCTCTTTTTAACCGGCATGGTGCTTTTTTTGGTTGCAAAGGACTTCCACCGCCCAACGTCTTGCACACCATGTAAATATTTTGTCTGCTCATTTCCTGTTTTGTGCACCAGAATTCTGTCCTCGCTCATGATCTGGATGGGACCCTGCAAACCCAGTACAGAGTACTGTACCTACCAAGAATAAATATGAAAAAAGGTTATCTGATGAAAAAACTGGCTCTTATTTCTACCCTTTTCTGCTTCTTCTCTACTCATTCCGCCTTGGCTGCTGAACCTGCGACCCCTGAAGAGATCTTCGAAAACGTTCTCAAAGCAGTGAAGGTGCTGCAAACCCTTGGCGCCGAAGGTTTGGCCGCTTTTAACGACCCAAAAGGTGAATTTGTCTGGAAGGATACCTATGTGCAGGTGTATCAATGTGGCGCCAGTAAAATAGTTGGTCACATTAACCCTGAACTGCGCCAATGGACAAAGGAAAAATTTCACACGACTGTTGATAAAAAAGGAAATCCGATTCCCAAAATGATCTGTGATGCTGCCAAAAAAGACCGCGGCGACTGGATTGAATACTGGTGGCCCAAAGCAGGAGAGACGGTAGCCTCGCGTAAAATCACTTTTGTCCTCCAGGTTCCAGGGCAGCCCTACCAGGTCTCAGCAGGGATCTATGACGACAACATGACCTTGGAAGAACTCAGGGCGATCAGTGAATGATGCTCTCTGCTCTGCATTGATCCGGTATACATGTGTACACCGGGACGTTTGTACCATCTATCACCCCCATTTCTGATGACCATTTTGTCTCATGTGCACTACCACCGACAAACAAATCACCGTAAGGTCGGTGAGCAATCCCAACTTGTGACAAAATGTGCGCCCTAGATCGGCTCAGACCACTTTATCTTCGGCAGTCTTTGGACAGCGTAGAGTCCCTTACGATACGGTGCCCAAAACGCCTGCCGATTCTGAGATAGCCTGCGCTGAGGAGAAATCCGGGCAAGAGGTGCAGATAATTATAAAAAACCGCTCATTTTGATACCAAAATACAAGAGAAAGACTATGTTTTTTACTATCCGCAATAAATTCCTCGTCCCCATGGTTATTCTCGTCCTGCTCGGTATGGGAATCTCCTCATTTATGACCTACCAAATGGCTAGGAATGCACTCGAGACAAGCAAAATTGAAGAACTCAATCAGAGAGCAGAAAGCAACGTTAACGCCATGGCCGACTGGTTTACCAATCGAAAACTCGATATCTCCAACTGGGCACAACAGGAAATATTACAGACAGCGCTCAAAAATAACTTTTTAGCAAAAGCCGCGAGAAAGACCGCAAGCCAGGATTTTGCCCGAATGCGAGACGAATACCAGTATTATAGCGGTTTTCATCTTGCCAACCTCGACGGAACGGTAATTGCGTCATCGAACCCAAAACTTATTGATAGCATCAATATCACCGACCGCAGCTATTTCCAAAAGGCTCTACAAGGCAAGGTGAACATATCTCCCATTATGAAAAGCAAAGAAAACGGCAGTCTGATACTCACAATAGCCTCTCCGGTTCTTGAACAGGATAAAGTCGCTGGGGTGTTTTATATTGTCGTGGACATGGATAGTTTTAATTCCAAGTTTATCTACAAGATAAAAATAGGCAACACAGGCTATGCCTCAATGACTAATAAGGAAGGCGTCGTCCTAGCGCATCGCAATAAAGAGGACATCATGCAAAAACGCATCACTGACTTTAGTTTTGGCAGTAATATCCTGACTGACCATCATGGTGTCTTCCATTACAGCTGGCAGGACACTGATAAAGTTTTAGCGTTTCAGACCTTGGATGAGATGGGATGGAAAGTACTTCTTTCTATCAATGAGGACGAAATATATGCTGAGATCAACAAACTGGGTAAACTGAGCCTCACCCTGGTGGCTTCCGTGGTAGCCATTGCCGCCCTTATTATTTTTCTTATTGCCAACTCCGTAGCCAAACCAATTAACATGGTGGTAGAAGGACTGCGCGACGCTGCAGAAGGCGAGGGTGATCTCACCACGCGCTTAGAGGTAGTGAGCCGTGACGAGGTGGGTGAACTCGCGTCCTGCTTCAACAGCTTTGTCGAAAAGGTGCAAAGTATTATAACTGACATCCAGGCCAACATCTCTACGTTGAACTTGTCAGCAGCCAGCTTGTCGAATCTTTCGCAAAACCTATCTGCCGGGTCTGAAGATTCTTCTGAGCGTTCCAGCACTGTGGCTGCGGCTGCAGAAGAGATGAATGCGAACATGAACTCGGTTGCAGCGGCCTGTGAACAGGCCTCGGTGAATGTCAACGTGGTTGCCTCAGCAGCGGAGGAGATGAACGCTACGGTCTCCGAGATCGCCGGGAATACTGGCAAGGCCAGGGAAGTGACCGAGGATGCGGTGGATAAAACCAACTCTGCCTCCCAAAGGATGGCTGAGTTAGGGACTGCAGCTCAGGAAATCAGTAAAGTCACCGAGACTATTACCGAAATTTCCGAACAAACAAACCTGTTGGCGCTAAACGCGACCATTGAAGCGGCGCGGGCCGGTGAAGCGGGAAAAGGATTTGCCGTCGTAGCCAATGAAATCAAGGAGCTCGCCAAGCAGACGGCTGAGGCAACCCTAGAGATTCGACAACGGATCAATTCTATTCAGTCTTCGACTTCGAAGACGGTAGGGGAAATGGAACAGATAAATACGGTGATCAACAATGTGAACACCATTGTTACCACCATAGCCTCTGCGGTGGAAGAGCAGGCATTATCAACGGATGAAATTGCTTCCAATGTCGCCCAGGCTGCCCAGGGGATTGCTGAAGTGAACGAAAATGTAGCCCAGAGTTCTTCGGTTTCCGGTGAAATTTCCGCAGAAATAACCGAGGTGAGCCAGGTGGCCACTACCATCAACCTGGACAGCGAGAAGGTTAATCATCAGGCAAATGAACTGCTGACATTGTCTGATCAGCTCGAGAAGACGGTGAATCAGTTCAAGCTTCAGTAACCCGCTCTTGGTACAGGCCTGACCTAGGAAGCTCAGGCCTGTACACCTTTTCATCAAGACTGGACCTCCCCATGATTCTTATGATTGTCAGCCTTCAAGGATGGCATAGAGAAAAGTACGTACTCACAAGAGCTGTACCCTTATTTGTTGCACCTGCTTGACACCTATAACCACTCTATGCGGCTGATCGCGATCACTGGAAGATGGGTAAGCTGGGAGCAGGTACTGAAGAAAACAATACCATGATCGGCACCAAAAGGTCTTCATGTGCAACCACTGTCCTCTGGATGGCACCTCCGTCGGCCAAACCGTTGGGTAGCCCGATTTTTGTCGATATTTGAGTCGGCTCACCCATAGCATATCCATCTGTTTTTGTATCTTTTTTTTCAAAGATACAAAATGTTCATAAGAAATTGGGGCGAGCACCGCTCCAGTGGACAAGGTGCAGACAATAAAGACATAAGAGCAACACAAAAAGCCGCCCACATTTCTGTGGGCGGTTTTTTGCTGTCTCTGGCACGCCAACCAGGATTCGAACCTGGGACCTACGGCTTAGCTTACCACTTCGGATTTCCCCGCCCTGCCTACTCACAGGTTCGTGGTCTGGACTATCCCTTCATCGTATTCAGAGAAATTCTGAACGTAGATGCCAACCGTCTAGTCTCTACACCTTCCCGCTGTTTCTGGCGGGCTTGGCTCGGGATTGCCATTTTGCTTCTAACAATACAGGTTTCCCCGAATTTGGCTGGTTCTACTCTTGAGGTTTCCCCCAAGGCACTCCAATTGAAGGCCGTTGCTCTATCCAGCTGAGCTATTGGCGCGTACTTTTACCGGGTGATTTTACTTGAGTTGCGGCCTAAAGGCAAGGGTTTCAAGACATAAAACCACAACGACAGGGATGTCCGCCTCAGACTCAAACAGCTACCTCGTTCTTCCAGATTTTTCCCAGATTGTCCCACCGACCGTGTCAAGAACTGTAACTCCCTGTCGCAACAACTCTTCCCGGACAGAATCAGCAGCGACCCAGTCTTTGATTTGACGGGCTTGCTCACGCTGTCTGATTAGTTTATCGATCTCCGGTGTCAACGGGTATTCTTCCAGCTGCATAATGCCCAATGTTCGATCAATGGTCTGCAGGACTTCCAGGACATCTTTTTTCTGCTTACGGTCCAGTTGCCTATCCTGCAGCACGGGATTCAGCTTTTTTATAAACAGAAACAGAGCGCCCAACGCACCGGAAATATTTAGGTCATCATCCATTGCCTCAGTAAACTGTTGCTCCAGTGCACTGATATAGGCAGCAACCCTGGGATGGGGCAACCCTACAGACAGGCACACGAGTTTCCTGGTAAAGGCATCAAGCCTCTTTAAAGAAGTGACAGCGCTTTCCAATCGTTTGAAGGAAAAATGAAACGGTTTACTGTAGTGGACCTTTTGGAGCATAAACCGCAGGTCTCGGGCTGTGAAGCCCCGCTCCAGAATATCATTCAGGGTGACGATGTTACCGGCGTCTTGCGACATTTTCCTGCCACCGCGCAAGACAAGCCCCGAGTGTATCCAAAAATTGGCCAAAGCCTTTCCTGTCAGCGCCTCTGCAATGGCTATCTCATTTTCATGATGGGGAAAGATGAGGTCCTGACTGGCCGTATGAATATCAAGGGTCTCTCCCAGATACCTGGTCGACATGGCAGAGCATTCAATATGCCATCCCGGCCGAACATTTCCCCAGTCTGTCTCAAAAAAAATACCTCTTTTTAATTCCGCAAGCGTTGAACGCTTGAGCAAGGTGAAGTCACGGGGATTATCTTTCTCATAATTATCCAAATCCACGGTCCGGCCAACCCTGATTTTGCTCAAATCCACCCTGCTGAGCCGTCCATACTTTTTAAACTTGGAAATATCAAAATAGATTGAGCCGAGTTTTTCGTAGGCATACCCCTTATGAATCAGTTTATGGGTGATCTCCAGCATGTCCTCGACATGTTCTGAAGCTAGAGGATATCCGGTGGCAGGCAGGACAGATAGCATCTCAGCCGCTTGGTGAAACTCCTGGATATACTGACCGGTAAATTCCTTAAGACTGAGTCCAGAAGCCTCAGCACCGGCGATGGTATTGTCATCGAGATCAGTAATGTTCATGTAGGATTCGACGTTATACCCCCTGAAACCAAGGTAACGCACAAGCATATCCGACACCACCAGACGCCGTAGGTGCGCAACGTTGGGCGGCTCATACGCTGTCGGCCCACAAGAATACAGAGTAACGCGCTCTTTACTGACCGGTTCGAACACTTCTTTCTTGCGGGTCATGGTATTATAAAAACGAAGTTGTAAAGCCTCTTTGGTGGTCTTCTGCTCCTGCACAAAAAGAGGTGTACTCAGGTAACGCTCACCACCATCGGGCAAAACGACTACCACCAATCCCTGCTCCATCTCATGGGCTCGTGCAATACCGGCAAAAACCCCTGCACCACCACTCATTCCAGCAAAAATCCCTTCTTCAGCGGCGAGCCTGCGGACAGTCGCAAAGGCATCCTCATCAGCGACATTGATGATGGCATGGGGCAAGCTCTTATCAAAAATACCAGGCCGATACGACTCCTTCATATTTTTTAATCCCTGGATCTTGTGCCCCAGGTACGGTTCAATGGCCGTTACACGTACTGCAGGGTGATACTCCCGAAACCATTTTGACAGCCCCATTGCTGTCCCGGATGTACCGAGAGTGACAACGACATCGGTTACCTGACCGGCTGTCTGGTCCCAAATCTCTGGTCCGGTACTGTTGTAATGGGCCATCCAATTGGCGGGATTGTTATACTGATCGGCAAGGAAATAGCGTTCAGGGTGCTCCCTGGCAAGAGAATACGCCTTCTCAATGGCCCCATCCGTGGCCCGTTCGGCCGGGGTAAGAATTAATTCAGCTCCATATGCCTGCATAATGAGGCGGCGTTCTATAGAGGCCGACTCTGGCATGATCAACTGGCAACGATACTGTTTGGCTGCACACACCATAGCCATGCCGATACCGGTATTACCACTGGTCGCTTCCAGAAGAATTTTATCCCGGGTCAACTCTCCACTTTTCTCGGCAGCTTCCACCATGGACAGGGCAACTCTGTCTTTTATTGAGCCTCCCGGATTACTTGACTCAAGCTTGACAAGCAAAGGAACACTGGTTTCAGAGGTCATCCGCTGCAATGCAACCAGCGGGGTATTGCCAATGAGTTCTGTTATTTTCATATGTACAACCTTCTCTACCGTCCAAGGGGGGGACGATAAAAACACATAATTCCGCACCCTCTCACAAGAGCGCCCCAGTACTTACACCCTCAAAAACCAAGTGTTTGGGTTTGCTGCATCATTGCCCGCCAAGCTGGGAATGGGCACGCCATAATCTATAGAGCGCATCTTGGCTGGCCGCGTCTGTCACCGACTGGACAAGCTGTTTAAACGCCCTGTCATCTTCCGAGTGCACGGGCTTAGAGGGGGACCACCTTTTCCTTTGTCCCTCTGGCAGCCCAGAAGGGTAGAGAGCAAAGAGCATATCTTCTATGTCGGCATCAGAGGACAGACAGCGAATACGTTGCAGGGTATCCGGTTTACTCAATTGTAAACACTGCATAACAGTGGAGTTCTGGACATACACCCATAAAACATTGCGCCGAAAAAATGCAGGCATGGTCACCTGCGCAAATTTTTCACCAACCAATGCGGCCCAGTTGCTGGCAAGTTGGCACAAAGCCCATTGCCGCTGCCACATCTTTTTGACGTATACTTTTTTCAGATCTCTTTCAAGCATTCATCCTCCCTTTCCCCACCACAGTCATCCCTTGATTGGTTGCATGGACCTCACCACAAGCCGTCACCGAAAACAACAATGCACTGGGAACCATGGGGTTATGAAAAAAGCGAATACTGTGACAGCCATATTTAGGTCAGATTTTGCAGCAGAGATTGTACTGAACCACCGGGGCTGTTCAAGCAGGGCCTAGCCCGGATCCCCCATCAGTGCAGACGGTGTCAGGTTGGCCATTCTTGGTGCCTCATTGTATGTGGGTACATGTGTTGCCAAAATACTGCCGATGATGGTACCGCCTGGGCTGATCTTGGGTACAAACTGTGTCGAAATGTGAGCCTGCTCACGGACAACACATAAATCTATTTTTGGCTCTTTTTTCTCAAATAAGACAAGATGTTCATGAGAAATCCAGGCTACCCTCTATGTGAGATGTATCAATAGGATGTATTGTAACACTCTTGCAGCCAGGCAGAAAGGCTTTTCACCTGCATTTTTTCTATGCAGAGACATCCCCTTGGCCCCATGAGCTTTTCAGGAAAAAATACTCTTAACTATTTAATAATAAATAAAATACAGATAAGAACAAAAGACAAGGCGACAACGAGTTCACTCTAGTGAGGTAAAAAATACACCAGGGTTCAACCCAGGCGGCACCATCTTCGGCTGTCTTTTGGCAGCAAAAAGAGGATGGTAACATGCGCTGACAAAAACTTCGAATCTGGCACCGCCAGAGCTGATCACAAATCCGGGCTAATAATTCTCAAGGTACGTTCTCAACTCCCAGTCTGTCACCGCGGTACGAAATGCATCCCACTCCTTTTCTTTCCCTTCTATGTATTTGGTAAAGATGTGATCCCCAAGGGCCTCTTGAGCAATAGTGCTGGCCTTCAACTCTTGAATAGCCTCATGCAGATTGACAGGCAGGCTTTCGATAGAGGCCGCTTCTTTCTCTGCAGGGGTCATTTCAAAAATATCCTGATCCACTGAGCAAGGTGCTTCCAAGTTGTTCTTAATGCCATCAAGACCGCAAGCCAGCATCATAGCAAAGGCGAGATATGGATTGCAGGAAGGATCTGGACAACGAACCTCAGTTCGTGTCCCCAGACCACGTGAAGCAGGGATGCGAATCAAAGCGGAACGGTTTGAAGCAGACCAGGCGACGTACACAGGCGCTTCATATCCGGCTACAAGCCGCTTGTAGCTGTTCACCAAGGGATTGGTCACAGCCACAAATCTTTTTGCATTTTTAGAAATGCCGGCAATGAACTTATAGGCAGTTGCACTTAATTGCAGGGGACCGTTTTCGTCATAAAAGGCATTGGTGCCATCCAGGTGAAACAAAGACAGGTTAGTGTGCATGCCGGAACCATTAATACCGAAAATTGGTTTTGGCATAAAAGTGGCGTGCAGCCCGAACTCCGAAGCGATAGAGCGCACAACCCACTTATAGGTTATGGTATTGTCTGCGGCTGCCAGAGCATCGGCGTACTTGAAGTTGATCTCATGCTGTCCTTCAGCGACCTCATGGTGGGAGGCTTCGATCTCAAACCCCATCTCTTCTAAGGTCTCTATAATTTTCCGGCGGCAGTTGATGCCCGCATCCTGGGGATCAACATCAAAATACCCTGCAACATCTTGTGTGTCGGTGGTTGCAAAGCCCTCCTCGTCTTGGTCAAAAAGAAAAAATTCACACTCAGTCCCCACATTCATGGTATAGCCCATCTTCCTGGTCTCAGCCAAAACACGCTTCAGATTGTTGCGCGGACAGCCTTCAAAAGGTGTTCCGTCAGACTTGTATATGTCGCAGATAATGCGCGCCGCGTTGCTGCCTTCCCGGTCCCTCCAGGGTAGTACGGTAAAGCTATCGAAATCCGGCTTCAGGTACATGTCTGATTCATTAATCCGCACAAAACCGTCAATGGAGGAACCGTCAAACATCATTTTGCCATCCAGGGCTTTTTCAATTTGGCTTCTGGGAATGGCAACATTTTTCATAAATCCAAAAATATCAACGAACTGCAACCGAAAAAAATGCAGGTTTTTTTCTTCTACAATTTTCATTATTTCATCTCTTGTCATACATCCTCTCCTGATATCTCAATAAATTAATACACCAATCCATAGACCGGATTCCTCATCAAGAATGCTTGTTGCAGAGCAAGGAGCTGGGCAGATAGATCAAGCAAGCACCACAAGCATCCTGCAACCAAAAACCTGCAGAACAATCTCTTCCCCCTTGAGGCGGCTGTTCTCGTTTATGACGAAAATCAATCTCTATTCTGGTCATACACCAGGGGGGCCCCTATCAAGCAGGCTGCGGCAAAAAAAAACTCATGAGGCATACGTCGAACACCTTGGGTATCATAAATGAAGAGCACTCCCCCTCCTCCCTGCGAGAATGCGCAACCAGACTACCGGCACAACCCATGGCATCCCGGCTCCTTTCCTACTCAACCCGTCAAAGCAGGCACATCTCTCCAGGCCCTGGGTTCGCTATCGTACATTGACCTGCATCATTCAAACAACATACCAAAAACGTGGCTATCAAAATAATGATTTGATATAACAACATAAGTATCCCACAACCTCAATAATTATCACCCCAAAAAACTACATTTTTGTAAACCCTCAAACAAAAAACTACATTTTTGTAAACTTAAGAAACCGTACAAGGATATTTGACAAAGCCATACCAGAACTGTACAATCCTTTCAATATGCTCCATCATAGTTCCTAATAACGTAGTGATTATGGGGACGAACCGCTCCGAAATGACACAGGCATGCAACAAGATTATTCTGTTTGATTACATTGCCAAATTGCATCACGACAGCGATCAGAGCCAGAACACTTGTTCTCAACAGGCGAACGTGTGAATAACGAAAGACGAAACCATAACAGACCGGAATCAATTAAACTGCTTGATTATTACCTCATTGATGATCAAGGCAGGCAGGAAAACTATTCCATGGCCAGAACCTTAAATGTGAGTGCAGGGGGGGTTCTTATAGAAACCCATCAGTCTTTACCCAAAGGGCAGCAGATCATGGTCACTATAGGGCTAGATGAGGACCTGGTTGACGTTACGGGAACAGTTATCTACTCTCGCGAGGAATCAGGACGTTTCCACAGCGGTATTAAATTCTTCAAAGTCGCCGACAAAGACCAGAGGATTCTCACAAAATACATTGCAATGTTTGATTCCCTCACTGAGGAGTAAGGCAGCATCCGATCACAAAACACCTGCTCTCAGCGCTCCATCTGTCAACGCACACCCTTCCTGCATAGGCCTGCTAGTTCCGATTTTGTATCAGCGCAGACGGTATCAAGTGCAACAGCTTTAGGTAGGGCATAACAATTGAGTCTCTGGGCGGCCAACTGCCGAGGATAGGGTGCAGACCGAACTGACCTCCGCCACTGGCATCACCTCTCTGTTGTCCAACTGCTTGTTCTCTCAGACGACAAACTCTATGCATGAGCATTTCGGAAAAGCCTCTCAACGGCCGTACTCATCATCAAAGCGGACAATATCATCCTCTCCCAGATAACTGCCGATCTGTACTTCAATCAATTCCAAGGGGATGACCCCGGGATTCTCAAGGCGGTGTTTAATGCCGCCCGGAATATAGGTTGACTGATTTTCATGTAGCAGAAAAGTATCCTCCCCGTGTACGATGCGAGCCGTTCCGGTCACGACTATCCAATGTTCATGACGATGATGATGCATCTGTAAAGAGAGTTTCGCACCAGGCTTGACCGTTATTCTCTTGATCTGAAACCGCTCATGCATTTCCAGGATGGTATACTCCCCCCAAGGGCGATAAACGGTCTTATGTGTTTGAAACTCGTCTCGTTTTTCTTTTTTCAGACGAGTAACGACTTTCTTAACATCCTGGGAGCAGTCCATGGGTGCGACCAAAACAGCATCCGCAGTCTCCACAACCATAATATCCTTCAGTCCCACCGCAGCGACCAAGGTATGTTCTGCCCTGACCAGCGAATTTTCCACATCTTCAAGTAACACATCGCCGCTGGTGACATTGCCCTGATCATCCTTTGCCGACACCTCCCACAATGCTCTCCATGATCCTATATCGCTCCAGCCCATATCCGCTTCCACCACGGCCGCATTGGCTGTTTTTTCCATCACGGCATAGTCGAGGGATTCATCTGGACAACGGAGCATAGCCTCTTTTGCAAAGCGAAAAAACAAGCCATCTTTCTCTCCTTTGGCCACCGCCTGCTCCATGACAGACGATATATCAGGCGCGTATTCGCTCATTTCCCTCAGCAATGCCTGTGCAGTAAAGGCAAACATACCGCTGTTCCAAAGATAGCTACCACTTTGCAAGTATGCCTGCGCTGTCTCCAAATCCGGTTTTTCCACAAAACGATCCACCTGATTATCCTTGCCCTTGCGTATATACCCATATCCGGTTTCAGGATGATCAGGGGGGATGCCGAAGGTTACCAGGAAACCGGCCAAGGCCATCTTTTCAGCCTCCCCCACAGCCCGAGCGAAATTTTCGGTGCTGGTAATCAGATGATCAGCCGGCAAAACCAACAGCACCTGCTCATGCTCCCCCTGTTCAGCACTATAGAGCGCGGCACCGCAGACAGCCGGGGCCGTATTTTTTCCTACAGGTTCCAGCAGCAGGGTGCATTCCGAAAAGACGCCCAGCTCCTCCACCTGGGTTTGAACCATAAACCGGTGCTCCTCTCCGACAACAATCACGGGCGGCAGGGCATCGGGCAATCGGGCAACCCTGAGAACGGTATTTTGTAGCAACGAATAATCACCGGTTAGGCTTAAAACCTGTTTAGGGTACAGTTCACGGGAAAGCGGCCACAGCCTGGAACCAGTTCCGCCAGCAAGAATAATGGGTTGTATGGACATGAGCGCTCCTCATCTTTATTGTTCTTCACAACAGTACCGGTGCATCGAAACACGCAGGATAAAGGTGCCTGCTGTCCCTGAATCCGCAGGTGTTCTCAATACAAGGACCCGGGACATACTCACTCTTGACGGATAACGGCCAGTAATTCCCTGGTTTTGACTGCAAGCAAGTCTGCGTCGCCACGGGTTTCTACGTTCAGCCTGAGAACAGGCTCGGTATTTGACTTGCGGATATTAAAACGATAGTCGGCAAAGGTCACGGATATACCGTCAACATAGTCCACCTGACCCTCAGCGTAACGCTGTTCGATCTCTTTCAAGACAGCTTCTGGATCAGGCACGACAGTATTGATCTCACCACTGACAGGAAAAGCCTGCATCATGGCCTCTACCATAGTGGACAAAGCTTTTTTCCGCTGACTCATCAACTGCGTGACCAAGAGCCAGGGAATCATACCGGAATCACAATACCCGAAATCACGAAAGTAATGGTGGGCCGACATTTCCCCACCATAGACAGCATTGCAAGCCCGCATCTCCTCCTTAATAAAAGCATGTCCGGTTCTGCTCATCACCGGGGTGCCACCAAGCCGGGTGACGACTTCTCTCGTATTCCAGGTCAACCTAGGGTCATGCACAACCTTCTCCCCAGGGTATCTCTGCAAAAGTGCCGCCCCCAGAAAGCCTACGATATAATATCCCTCAATGAAACGCCCCTGTTCGTCAAAGAAGAAGCATCGGTCAAAATCTCCATCCCAGGCTATACCCAAATCTGCCTTGTAGTGTTGCACAGCCTCAGCCGTTGCCTGCCTGTTGTCAGGCAGCAGCGGGTTGGGTACACCGTTGGGAAAGGTGCCGTCAGGCTGCTCCTGAATACGGTGAAAGGTAAAAGGCAGGTGTGTTTCCAACAAATCGATTATAGGACCGGCACAACCATTGCCGGGGTTGACTACCAGGGTCAACGGTTGCAGCCGGGTAGGTTCGACATAAGACAGCAAATGTTTGATATATTCTTCTTTACCAAGCTGGTGCTCACGGGTGCCAGGCTCTGAAACGGGATGAAGCAAGCCGTGCGCCGCTTGATACTGCCCCATTTTTTCAGCAATGGTCCGCAGCCCGCTGTCCCCTGAGACAGGACGTGCCCCCTTTTGAACAATCTTCATCCCATTATAATCCGCAGGATTATGGCTGGCGGTGACCATTATACCGCCATCAATACCGGCGTCTTCCCCGTGGAAGACCGCAAAATAGACCTCCTCAGTGCCGCATAGGCCAAGATCAAGGACATCCACCCCACATGCAAGGAAGCTCCCAATCAGGGCTTCTGACAAGGCCGGACTGGACAGCCGCATATCCCTGCCGACAACAACCCTTGAGGGTGAAAAAAGCTCACAGTAGGCTCTGCCGATCCCGGAGGCCAGATCTTCGTCCAGCTCTTCGGGAACTCTGCCTCGAATGTCATAGGCCGTACAACAGGCAGGCAATTGTTTCATGGGACAATTTTCTCCTCGTGTTTGAAAAAACAGACAATATACGGTAATACCTATGTCTCAGTGTACCGCATCCTACACAGAAATAAAACAGGATACCTGCCTGTATACCCCATCCATGCATGAGCAAAGACAGAACGGAGACCCACATTGAAAGGTATTGTACTCGCAGGCGGTTCAGGAACCCGCCTCTATCCCCTGACCCGTGTCATCAGTAAACAGCTGATTCCGGTCTATGACAAACCCATGATCTACTATCCCCTGTCCGTTCTCATGCTGGCAGGAATCAGGGATATTCTCATTATTTCAACCCCCAAGGATCTTCCCAGGTTCAAGGAACTGTTTGGTGACGGCAGTCACATCGGCCTCTCTATGCAGTACGCCGAACAACCCAGGCCCGAGGGGCTGGCCCAGGCCTTTCTTATCGGTAAAAATTTTATACAAGACGACGCTGTCTGTCTTGTCCTTGGTGACAATATTTTTTTCGGGCACGGCTTCGGAGAAATTGTTTCCCGTTGCAGCAACCTAACCGACGGCGGCACCATTTTCGGCTACCTGGTCAAGGATCCTCATCGATATGGTGTGGTTGAGTTCGATAATGACAACACAGTCATTGGCATCGAAGAAAAACCGAAAAAACCCAAATCCAGATATGCTGTCCCTGGCCTTTATTTTTACGACAACCAGGTCGTCGAAGTGGCGCAATCCATCAAACCGTCTCCCAGGGGAGAACTTGAGATCACCGATATCAACAACTTCTATCTGCAGCAAAGGAAGCTCACCGTGGAGATCCTGGGACGGGGATTCTGCTGGCTCGATACCGGCACCCACGAATCACTCCAGCAGGCTTCAAGTTACGTCCAGGCTGTCCAAGAACGGCAGGGACTCAAAATTGCCTGTATCGAAGAAATTGCCTACCGCCTTGATTATATTGGTCCACGTGAGGTTGAACAGCTCGCCTCCACCATGATGAAAAACCAGTACGGTCAATATCTCATGGAATTAATCCAGTAACCCATACACTCAAGAAAAAAGAAAAGCATGAATATTCTCATTACCGGCGCCAACGGTCAATTAGGCAGTGATTGCAAAACCATTCTTGCACCCAAACATACACTCTGCTGCTGTGACGTGGAACGGGTGGACATTACGGATCCTAAGCAGGTGGCCGACATCTTCGCCGACCACCGCCCCGAAGTCCTCATCAATTGCGCAGCCTATACTGCAGTTGATGCCTGTGAAAGCAACCAAGAGCAATGCAGGGCTATTAATGCTCTTGGACCGGGTTATTTGGCGGAACAATGCCGCCGATATGACACCAGACTTATTCAGGTCTCCACAGATTATGTGTATGACGGCAGGAAGGCGCCTCCTCAGCCATACTATGAAAGCGACACACCCAATCCACTTTCCATCTATGGCAAAACAAAACTTGAGGGCGACCAGGCTGTTGCCGGACACGCCAATCACGTTATTCTCCGTACTGCATGGCTCTATGGGATCAACGGCAAAAACTTCCTGAAGACAATGCTCAAACTGGCCGTCTCCGACCCGACAAAAACGATCCGGGTGGTGGATGACCAGTACGGCTCTCTAACCTGGTCTTGGCGCCTGGCCGAGCAGATCGAACGATTGGTCGAGTCCGATCTTACCGGGGTAGTGCATGGCAGTTCAGAAGGGTACGCCACCTGGTACGAATCAGCACGTTACTTTCTCGATGCCATGGGAGTGACATACAGCATGGAGCCCTGCACTACTGCAGAGTACCCGACCCCTGCTGTTCGACCCGGAAACTCCATCCTTGAAAACAACTGTCTTAAAGCCAATGGCCTCAATATCATGCAGGATTGGCGTGCAGACGTGGACGAATTTGTCCATCAATACCGGGCCAGGCTGCTGGATGAGATACAGTAAAAAAGGAACAAGCGAAACGGCGGGCGATCATGGCACCGCTGCCGCCTTGGCCACCGGGTAGATCATGAGAGTTCACAAGAGCCTGGATCCGCCATAAATGATCCAGGCTTTTGCTGACCATGTTTCCCTGTGCCCCTACGCTACGGCTTCTCTTCCCCCTGTATGGCAGGCTCCTTGATCTGGAGATACTGTTGCAGCTTGGAATCATGTATCAATACCCTTAACTGCTCAGCCCCAAACTGAAGGTAGGGGGTGCTCAATGACTTGGGCAGTATACTGTTGGTCGCAGAGAGGCTGGATGCCAGAAACATAAAGAGCAGGGAGGCAAATATATATGCCTTGACGACGCCCAGAACTCCTCCAAGAACACGATCAAACCAGCCCAACAGGGCAATTTCCAGAACTTTGCGCACCAGTCTCCCCAACAGGCCGAAGCCAAGGATTGCGAGCAGAAAAATACAGGCAAAACACACCAGAAATGTCACCTTGGGGTTTTCTATATACCCCTCAACGTAGGGCACGACTAGGCCATGATACCTGGCTGCAAGCCAATAACCGCCAATCAGAGCGAAGAAAGCTGCAAGCTGGCGTATCAAGCCAACCCACAGCCCTCTGACGAGAAAAAAAAGCACAAGCAAAAAAACGACACCATCTAAAATGGTCCAAGAGGGCAGACTGTTCATTGTTTCTGTTTTAAGGTACAGGCAATACAGCCAAAGCATAGATACCTCCGCATCCCCTCGGAGACGGGAGGAGAACCGTACTGACGAATACCACAATTCTACACCTTTTGATGATTTTAACAAGCCCAGACAACACCGCCATGCATTTGGCTCAAACCATCGCCCACGCCGCGAGCTGGGACAACACCACCCTCCACCTGCCCTTTTTTACCGAGGGGCGCCACGCTGCAGCAGTTGTCGACCTTACACACCTGCAACAACACCTCCGGCAGGACGCTGACGTTTTATGGCAACAGCTCCTCCTTTCTCCCAGCGAGTTGGATCTCTTTACCTCCTTCACCTTTGAAAAAAGATATGTGGAATGGCTGGGAGGCAGAATTGCAGCAAAATATGCTTTGCGAACTCTTTGCTACCGAAATCACCGGCCGCAACCAGTGTGGTCGGAATGCTCCATCCTACCCGATCAAGTCGGCCGACCCACCCTTTTTTCAGCCCCAGAGCTTGCCTGCTCAGTTTCCATAAGTCATAGTTCAAGGTATGCAGCCGCCCTTGTTTCCCTGGATACAGCCTGCGGCCTGGACATACAGTACCAAACCGATAAACTCGTCCGCCTGCGGGAAAAATTTAGCGATGTCTTGGAACAGCAGGTTGTCATCCCCATCGGCAATTCCCTGACAGGACTCACCCTGATCTGGACAGCCAAGGAGGCTGTGAAAAAATGCGCGCTTTCACAGCAACCTGGCCTGTTTCACACTATCAGAGTCACTGCCATGGAATCTGGAAAGACCAGCAAGGACTGGACGCTGTCCTGCAGTATACGGGAAGGGAGCTACACCAACACCATCATGGTCAGTCTGATGCAATGGCGGGGGTATCTCTGCGCCTTTTGTACAAGGAAGCACGCAAGCAAAACCCACAACCCCACCTCTACCAGGAGGAGAACCAATGCCGGAACTCCCTGAAGTTGAAGTGACCAGAAAGGGACTCATCCCCCTTCTCTCCGGTCGGACCATCACCACTATCCGGTGGAGCGGCAAACAGTTGCGGCAACCGATTGATCTACCGCTGTTACGGCAGGAATGTCTTAACCGAAGGATTCAATCCCTTGATCGCAGGGCAAAAAACATCCTTATCCGTTTAGACAATATGGCTGTTCTCCGGCTACATCTCGGCATGACAGGAAAGCTTGCCGTAGTGGACAGCAACACGCACCAGGCCAAGCACGACCATCTTTTTTTCACCCTGGACAATGGCCAGGAATTCCGATTCAATGATGTTCGCCGATTTGGTTTGGTAGAGATTTGGCCGAGTCATTCATCCCGACAATTGGAGCGTTCTTTTTCAAAAGAAGAAGGCCTGGAGCCCTTAAGCGGTGATTTTCAAACAGATCGGCTCAAAAGCCTGGCATCCAAGAGAAGAGTCCCCATAAAAGCTTTTCTCATGAACAGAAAACTGATCGCCGGTATTGGCAATATTTACGCCAATGAAGCCTTGTTCCTGGCAGGAATCAATCCCCACATCCCCGCCAACAGGATAACTCAAAAACAGTGGCATACGCTACGGGAATGCTGTATCAGGGTACTCAATCAGGCTATTGAAGCAGGCGGTACGACCATATACGATTTTTTGGCAACCAATGGGCAGCCCGGCTACTTTCAGCTCCAGCTCAATGTCTATGGTCGGGAAGACGCTCCCTGCCCCAGATGTCAGACAGAAATAAAAAAAAGTACACTGGTCGGCCGCGCAACCTTTCATTGTCCCCGTTGCCAACCTGCACCAAAGGGGTGAGCACGCAGGGAATGGCCGACTCAAATCGCTCGACAAAAACATCTGGACCTATACACCACCGTCGAATTCCGGACGCGAATCCGCCTTCTGTGTTGCACACATGTCCTGCCTCTAGGCGTTACTGAATGTAGCCCTGTTCCTTAAGATAGAGAAATACCTCCTGAACAGCCTCGGCCGGCGTCATGCAGCTGGTATCGATGGTCAATTCCGGATGTTCGGGAGCGATATACGGATCTGAAATCCCGGTCACCCCTTTAATCAAGCCCTGACGGGCTTTGGCATACAGCCCTTTGCGGTCTCTTTGTTCACAAACCTCAAGAGGTGTAGCAACATGTATCTCTATATAGCCCCCGTATCTACTAATCAATGCACGGTTGGTTGCCCGTGGTGCTTCATAGGGGGCAATGGGCGCACACAGAGCAATGCCGCCATTCTTGGTTATCTCACTGGCGACAAACCCTATCCTGGTTACGTTAAGGTCTCGGTGTTCCTTACTAAACGTCAGTTCCGAGGATAAATTTTTTCGGACAATATCACCATCAAGCAGGGTAACAGGCCTGTCACGCAATTCCAGGAAGCGTACCATAAGCACCTTGGCAAGGGTTGATTTCCCAGAACCGGAAAGACCAGTTAAAAAGATGGTAAAGCCCTGTTTGGATCGAGGCGGGAATGCCCGTTGCATCTCTGCGATAATATTGGGATACGAATACCATTCCGGTATATCAAGTCCCCATTCCAAACGCCTTCTCAACTCGTGTGAGGATATAGTTTTTACCTCGGCATCTCCAGACGTCTCATCAAAAAAGATGTACTTGCCTTTCTCTTCGCAGTAACCCATAGATTTCTCAGCTACCATCTGGATACCTGTCCTTTCTTGAAGCTCAGCAACAAGTTCCTGGGCAGCATGCCGAGGATAAAACAGCTCCTGCTGCGTCCCTGCAAAGGGATCTCCGTGGTCTTCAGCCACCATGAAATGACTACAGCCAAAATTTTTACGAATTATGGCATGCCAAGCAGCTTCCCTGGGCCCGGCATATCGTTCAGCCAGAGGAGTTATCCCCAGCACGATCATATTGGCTGGAAAATGTTTGACAAATTCCTGATAACAGTGGACCTGGGTATAATGCTCCCGGTTGCCCGGATGATCGAGCCCGACCACGGGGTGCAAAAAAAGATTTGCGCCGACCTCCCGAGCAGCAGCATACAGCATCTCCCGATGGGCGCAGTGCAGATATTCCTTGGTATGAAACCCAAGTATATTGGTCCATCCATACTGGGTAAACCGCCTGTGGATTTCAGACGGTGAACGACGAATATCTCTGAAATCGTAATGTAGGGGTAAGGAAACCCCTTCCACCGGTCCGGACACGTACCATGCCCTGGTGTGATTGAGCAGTTTGTATACCCCCGGGTGGGTCGACGAATCCCTTGTTCCATACACCTTTTCCGCTTCATAACCTTTATCCGGCTGCCAGACGTCCTCGACAGTAAGAACGGCAAGAAGAAATCCTTCCATATCGTTGAGCGCGACTCTCTGGCCGTGATGCATTTCTTTCGCCTGTTGTTCGGAAATATCCAGGCAGATTGGTATGGTCCAAACTGTTCCATCCGGCAGGCACATATTTTCCAGCACTGACATATAGTCTTCCTGCCCCAAGTATCCATTCAAAGGATAATAGCCTCGATTCAAGAGCAGCTCCAGATCATAAAGCTGCCTGAAATTCAAATCAATGGATACCATCTGAACAGCCTCTTTACGCAGCAGCTCAACGCGTCGAAAATGAACAAGTAAACTTGCAGGGAATTCCAATAAATTATTCACATGGCCTCCTCTGGCACGACCTGTTGTACGTTCTAGACATACTGTTTGATAGTTGGAGGAAATACAATAGAGACCTGTCATCCTTGCCCAGGTGTGGTTCGATGCACCTTTACAAATACATCCAAGAGCCACAACCAAGAATACAGGTTATGAAAAAAACACCATACAATATGTCGACCTGGATACCCATAAAAATCAGTATTATCATAGCTCTTGCAGACGAAAAGTATCTCTGACACCGTTGGGCATGATGCTGGCATCCCTGAAGTGCTGCCTTGGTAGCAGCATAAAAGGCAAGAAGGAAGGGATACAGTTTACCTTTGGAGAGGAACCTCTCTCTACTAACATCCGTCAGGTAGAGACAGAAAATGGCATAACAGGGATCAGACCTGCCTGGGCGATGCCCCCATTGGCTCCAGACGACAGTTTACTTTTCTTTGGTAAAATCTGGAGAGATCGTTTACCTTTTTAACACTTCATAAAAATGGTGCCGCCTCTCTTGATTTTTTTGTTTTCATTACTCAAGAATATGGCCATTTTCATGATTGTATGCCCCCGGTTTGCAAACATTTCACTACAAAGCTTCCCCAGAGTAAAAACAGACAGAACACCTACTCTAAGAGTTGGCAAAAAACCTCAGGAACAAATATGAACTCTCCCTTCACAGACACAGAGGCATCACTGGTCATTGGAGTTGAACAAATCCAGGCCAGGGTACAAGAACTGGGACAACAGATCACAAGGGACTATGCAGACCGCAGCCTGGTTGTCTTAGGAGCGCTCAAGGGAGCGTTTCTGTTCACGGCTGACCTATGCCGAGCCATACCCCTCAACCTGGAAATAGATTTTATTCGGGTTGCCAGCTATGGCTCTTCCGCTTCATCCTCAGGAAAAATCCAGCTCAAAAAAACTCCTGATATAGACCTGAAGGGGAAAGATGTACTCCTGGTCGAAGATATAGTTGATACCGGAAGAACCCTTGACTGGCTTACTACCTACTGTACGAGCCAAGGCGCCAGATCTGTTAAAACCTGCGCCCTCATTGATAAGGCTGAACGCAGGACCATTGCAGTGCACCTTGACTACCCTGGATTTACCGTTAAAGAGGGATTTCTGGTTGGATATGGTCTTGATTATGCGGAAAAATATCGCAACCTGTCCGCTGTTTACTCTCTGCACTTGGTATAATTCGTCTATGCCAGTCCCATCAAACGACTTGACTGGGTGAACGATGTTCTTATCCTATAGGCAAACAGGAGCAGATTCTTTCATCAACATGATCGTACCTAACGTATAAAGACACAACTATGAATACTGCGAAAACTTTCATGTTCATGGCCGCACTGACAGCTCTCTTCATGGTCGGTGGCCAGACTATGGCCGGCCAGCAGGGCATGCTCATCGCTCTCCTGCTGGCTGTGGGATTAAACTTTTTTGCCTACTGGAACTCTGACAAAATGGCCTTGGCCATGAACGGTGCCAGGGAAGTCTCTCAGGCCGAAGCTCCTGAGCTGCACGCCCTGGTTGCCTCTCTGGCAGCGCGTGCCCAACTTCCTAAACCCAAAGTATATATAGTGGACAATACCACCCCAAACGCTTTTGCCACAGGTCGAAATCCCGAGCATGCAGCCGTTGCTGTGACCACAGGTATCATGCGTATCCTGAGTCAAGATGAGCTGGAAGGTGTTCTGGCCCATGAACTTGGCCATATTAAAAATCGAGACATTCTCATCGGAAGCATTGCTGCAGTAATGGCTGGAGCCATATCCTATCTTGCCACCATGGCGCAATGGGCCATGGTTTTTGGCGGTAACAGAGACGAGGAAAGTGGAGATAATTTTTTGGCCGCCATTGCCATGATGATCATTGCTCCCATTGCCGCATCTCTCATCCAGATGGCCATTTCACGCAGCCGGGAATATATTGCCGATGCCACCGGCGCCCAGATCTGTGGTCGGCCCAAAGCACTTGCCAGTGCCCTGAACAAACTCGCCAACGCCAACAGACAGCATCCCATGCAGGTGAACCCGGCTTCCGCCCAGATGTATATCGTTCATCCCCTCAAGGGCAACTCAATGGCCAATCTTTTTTCCACCCACCCACCCATGGAAGAGCGTATCAAAAGGTTGCTGGCCATGTAATATCTCAAGTCTTCTTCCTTTTTTATTACCTTGTGACAAGCTCGGATCAGCCAAGGCTCTCCAGTGCCCTGAGAAAGGCCTCGGCATCCAGACAGCCGCGTCCCATCATAACGCCTGCCACCGACTGCAGTCTGGTCAGTTCCCGACAATTGGTGCTGTCAACACCTCCTCCATAGAGAACAGGCTGCCCACCGACCCGGACCTTGATGGAACGAATGGTCTCTGCAATGGTTGCATACCCGTGGGATCGTTCCAGACTGACAGCATCCTGGGGGGTATATGCCCACATAAGCCTGTCCTGCTGTGCATAGTCAAAGGCGGCTGCCTGAGCAGCCACGGTATCTCTGTCCACACAGACAATCGGCTGCAACTCCTCTGTCAAGCACTCCAACGCCTGCCTGGCCACATCCTGAGGGGTTTCCCTGAAATATCTGCGCCGTTCCTGGTGTCCCACCAGAACATAGGTAACCAATCCCCGCAGCCAGGCAGCAGGAACAGTGCCTGTATAGCTGCCTTGAGGAAAGGGAGAAACCATCTGAGCGGCAAGGGAGACACCCGGTACATTGTTCACTTGCCTGGCAACAGCCTGCAAAAAAAGAAAAGGAACCGCCAGTACCACCTCAACCCCCTGTCTTGGATGGTAGGAAGCGAGCAAGGTCTCGCACCACTGGGCAGCCCTCTGCGGAGACAATTGAGCTTTCCAGTTCGCCAGTACTATGGTTTGCAAAAGTTCACCAGACATAAAGTCACCAGGCATGATCTAGCATATGTTTCTGTACAGCACCGTACCTACTCACAACTCTCCTTCTTGACAGGATCACAATCTCCTGTACAGGCATCCAAGACTTTTTGCACAATCTTTGCTCCTTCCCCGGCACCAAGGCCGCGTACCAGAACCTGCTTGGAGCGGCTCTGCTGTCCGCTTTTCAACTGTACGCCGCTCTTGGGTATACCAAAAAGTTTTCCTAGAAAGACTGCAACCGCCATATTGGCCTTCCCGTCGACAGGGGGGCTTTTGAGGCGCACTTTCAGGGCATCGCCATGCAAGCCAACCAGACGGTTTTCTTTTGCCCGAGGCTGTACATGCAGCCGCAGAAGAAAAGTATCTTCGGTCAATGGTTTTATGCACTGCACACGTTAGTCCTCAACCCGTTACGGTTCCAACCTGCATTCCTCATGCTGGAAACAAGTCCAATCAAGAGGGTGCTGGTCCTGTGATAGAGTATTTGTTCTGTAGATGCTGCATGTTCCATGGGTACGCCCAAAAAGCACCCTACCCCATACTCCTTCCTATCTGTTGCAACGTCGGCACCAGAAAACTCTGCAGGAAAATAACAGCCAGGATAAGAACCATAGGGCTGAGGTCCAGCCCTCCCATGGGCGGGAGATACCGCCGGATCCTGGACAGGGCGGGCTCCGTTGCCTGGACAAGAAAACGAACTATGGGATTATATGGGTCCGCATTGACCCAGGAAATGACAGCGCGGCCAATGACCACCCACGTATAGACGCTTAGAACAATATTGATCAAAGAAGCGACAGCCAAAATAAAGTTACTGAGGACAATCATATCATAGTACCATGGGTTGTTGTGTTGCTTGGTTTATCACCATGCCCTGGGGTTGTAATCCCGTTGCTGTTTCCGGTGGAGTTCCAGGATTATGCCACCCGGCTCCCTGGGGTCACCGCATCGCTTACGGTTGCCAGCGTCAGGCGTTGTGTGCCATCCTCCAGCGTATGCTTGGCTGCCAGAACCATACCTTGCGAGATCACCCCCCGCATTTTGGCGGGTTTCAGGTTGGCGACAATGATCACATTGCGATGGACAAGTTCTTCTGGAGCATAGTATGCAGCGATCCCGGCCACTATAGTGCGTGATTCCGGGGCCTCCACAGTTAACTTGAGCAGTTTGTCCGTCTTGGGAATCTTTTCGGCCGCAACAATCTTTGCCACCCGAAGCTCGACCTTGCCAAACTGCTCAAAGGTGATAACTCCGTCGAGGTTCTCTCTTGCTGGCTCCTGCTGTTTAGTCACTTTGGGCTTGACCGGTTGCGGCTTTGCCTCTTTCTTCTTCTCCATGCGGGGGAACAACGGTTCAGGAGCCCCCAAATCCCTGCCGGGGACCATACCGCCCCAAGTACAATCGGCAAATGTTACCTGGTCAAAATCTTCCAGTGCCAGGGCTGCCGCCATTTTGGCTGTTGCAAGAGGCAGGACAGGCTTCAAGGTGATCGCCAGTATCCGCAGTGCTTCCAGCACAGTGTACAGAACCACCTGAAGCCGACCGTGCATGGTCTCTTCCTTGGCCAGCTCCCAAGGGGCATTATTGACAATGTATCGATTCAGAAGACCGATAACATCCCACACGCTCTGCAGCCCTTTATGAAAAGCAAAGCTCTTCATCTGCTGCTCGTAGGTGGTCAGCATGCTGCGCACAGCCTGTTTGAGTTCCTGCTCCGCCTCTTTCTCAAAGCGTTGTTCATACTGCGGCACTTTCTGCTCCACATATTTCCTGATCATGGTCAGTGAGCGGGAAAACAGGTTCCCCAGATCGTTTGCCAGATCCGAATTGCGCCGGGCAATGATAGCATCGCTTGAAAAAGACGAATCCAGACCAAAGCTCATCTCCCGCAGGACAAAATAGCGCAGGGTATCCACCCCATAGGTCTCCACCAGCTCTTTTGGTTGGACAACATTCCCGATGGATTTGGACATCTTGGTATCATTGACGTTCCAGTAGCCGTGGACATGCAGTTTCCTGTATGCAGGCAGCCCCATGGAACGAAGCATGGTGGGCCAATAAATGGCATGGGGCTTTAAAATATCCTTGGCGATCACATGCTCGGCGTCCTGCCAGTACTGGGTGTACAGTGTTCCATCTGGATAGCCAAGACCAGTGAGATAGTTGATCAGCGCATCAAACCAGACATAGGTCACGAACCGGTCGTCAAAGGGCAGCGGAATCCCCCAGGTCAGCCTGGAGGTCGGGCGTGAGATACACAAGTCTTCAAGGGGATCGCTGAGAAAGGCCAGCACCTCGTTCCTGTACCGCTCAGGTGTTATGAATTCCGGATGTTGGGTAATATGATCAATCAGCCAATCTTGGTATTGTGACATTCTGAAAAAATAATTCTGCTCACTGACCTCCTGGGGCGCAACCTGATGATCTGGGCATTTTCCCTCTACAAGCTCTTTCTCGGTCAGGAAGCGCTCACAACCCTTGCAATACAGCCCGCTATAGGCGCTGAAATAGATATCACCCTTGTCATACACCATCTGCAGGACATCCTGAACGGTTTGCACGTGGTCGCTGTCTGTGGTGCGAATCAGATGATCGGGCTGAATGGCAAGGACAGGCCAGGTCCGCTGAAAAGCGAGGGATATAGTGTCTACATATTCACGTGGCGAGACACCTTCTTTGGCTGCTGCCTCAGCAATTTTTTCACCGTGCTCATCTGTCCCGGTCTGAAAACGAACTGTATCGCCGCACAATCTCCGCAAACGACTGTAGGTATCGGCAACAATAGTGGTGTAAGCGTGCCCCAGGTGAGGCCGGGCATTGACATAATAGATGGGTGTGGTGACATACGTATTCATAAGTGCTGCGTATTGCTTACAATGGAAGGGGAGGGGCTGATTTGGTTCCAACCCGGATTGCCATCAGCTCCGGCTGTGCCGAATTCGGTGGCTTTTCTATATTTCTTAAATAAAATGTTATCGACCAGTGCGTCCAAAAAACATCGACGGGGCTTGGTGACCGTTTACGGATGGGTACCGTGCAGTGGAACTATTTTTTTTTGCCCCCACCTTTCTTTCCCTGCTGTGTCTTCTGGATAACTTCAGCCTTTCGCCATTCCTGCTCAAGAAAGACCCGCTCCTCGCCCTTCTGGCTGATGGCGACCAATGTTCCAGACAGTGGGATCTGCCTGATGACCCTGTAGACTTTATCCTCAAACCGGAAACTTTTCCCGGTCCGGGGCATACCTTTTTTCATCAGGCGATAGGTATCATACTCATAGGTCAGGCAGCAAAGCAGGCGATTACAGAGCCCGGAAATCTTTGCCGGATTCAAGGGCAAATCCTGGGTTTTGGCCATCTTTATGGAAACCGATTCAAACTTGTTTAGAAAGGCTGAACAGCACAATTCTCTCCCGCAGGCTCCCAGGCCTCCTATCATCTGGGTTTCGTGGCGCACCCCGATCTGCCGCATTTCTACCCTAGTACGAAACCGCTGCACCAGAATTTTTACCAGTTCCCTGAAGTCGACTCTGTTGTCTGCGGTAAAATAAAAAATGATCTTGGAACCATTGAAAAACTGCTCAACCCTGACCAAATCCATGGGTAACTGAAGTTTATCCACCTGCTTGCGACAGTAGGCATAGGCATCCTTTTCCAGACCAGGTAGGACCTGATAACGCTCAGCTTCCTCCTCAGTGAGCGCACGAACGATGTGATAGTTGACCGGCCGGTGTTCCTCTTCCCCTTTGCCAGCGGCCTTGCCAGTTATGATGGCAGGTTCATACCCATGCTCAACCTTGATCATAACCCGGCTTTCCCGGCGATATTCCTCGCCGGTGGAGCTGGCGGTAAATTCCCGCCCATCCAAACGAAAGCAAAACCTGTAATAAAACGTCCCGGTGGTTTCCACATGCTTTTTTTTCGGGCCAGCAGCGGGTCGGATGTCATTTTGTACGGGAGAGGTCATGAATGAAGGCAATAAACCATGTATTTTCAAGTGAGAAGGTGTAGAGCCAGAACTTCGCAGGTCAAGCCTCGGTTGCAGTTTCGCTTAATTGCTTGTTCTGCATAGTCGATCTGCTTCAGATTACCAGAAATCTGCTGAAAATTCCACCGTTCTCTGGCCTTATCCAACCATTGTCTCCTGGCTTCTCCAGGGAACTCCACAACTGGTGGCACCAGAGTCTCTTTGAAAAAAAACCGCAGCAAGTGCAAGAAAAGAGGAAGCTCATCCTGCAGGCCATCCCATTGGGCAGCCAAAGCCAGTCCGGAAAGAATACGCTCTTCTGCACGGCGCTCATCACCCAGGAGAATCTCCATGGACTGGACATACAGGGGGTAGATTTTGCCACTGTTCAATGTCAGGGCCTGTCCTGGACAACCATCTGCCAACTGAGCGAGTATAAACGCTTCTTCAGCAGACAGGTCTGGTCTTTCCCTTTGGACAATCCGAGCTGCCAATTCCAGGGGAAGACTGGTGCAGGGGATGAGCTGGCAGCGGGAAAGAATAGTCGGTAAAACCGTTTCCAGGGAGACAGACAACAGGAGAAAAAGTGTTTGCGCGGGAGGCTCCTCAAGAATCTTCAGCAGGCTGTTGCCTGCTTCCCGGCGCATGGTGTGCACGTCTTCCACCAGGATAACACGGTATCCCCCTGCAAAGGGGGCAAAGGTCAACTCCTGTTTCAGGTCCCGAACCCGGGAGATTTTGATGCTCGGGCCTTCGGGCTGTACCCGGAGGAAATCAGGATGATTACCAGAAGCATATTTGTGACATCCAGGACATGCCCCACACGGTGAGCTGACAGGGTCATGGCGACAAAACAGGTTCGCTGCCACCTGCTCGGCCAAAAGCTTCTTACCAACACCATGGGGCCCATGCAGCAGGTAGGCATGCGACAACCGTCCTCCGGTCAGAGCCCGCTGAAAGAAAGTGACAGCCTTTGGCTGTCCAAGAACCTTATCAAACATAATGGATACAAAAAGGGCTAAAACAGCGACTGTTGACGCTGCCTGCTCCCTTGACTGGTCAATGATCCCTGGCCGACCTGTCCACCGTTTTCTTCCGGGACCGTCCCCTGTTTTACCCGGCCTGCCTCGGCGCTGTTTGTAGCATTCAGGTATAAAAACCGCTCAAGTGGTCGCTGATAGTCTGTCCATTGCCAACCGGGTTCCTTCATCTTATTCCGCAGTCGTTCCATATAATTCATCTTAGCATCCACATCATCTAGATGATGCAGTAACACGGCCTCCGGGGTCATGGGCAGCACAGGGGAACCAAACTCAAGCTGTCCATGATGACTAAGAATAATATGACTGAGTTGGTCCACCCGTTCTGGATGCAATTCAGGAATAGAAGCGGCAGCCTCACGCACCATTTCAACCCCTAAAACAAGATGTCCCAGCAACCGCCCCTGGTCTGTATAAGTACAAGGCAGGGTGCCAAAATCAAATTCCTTGATTTTGGCCAAGTCATGCAGCAGGCTGCCGGCAACGAGCATGTCTCGATCTAGGATGGGATACTGCTGCGCTGTTTGCACTGCCAGCCCGGTTACGGAGAGGGTATGCTCTGCCAGGCCGCCGAGGTAGGCATGGTGCATCTTTTTGGCAGCGGGAGCTCGTAAAAACTGTTCCAGCACCTCGCCCTGAAAAATCGTGCTCAGCAGTTTTCGCAGGCCTACATCCGCCATCCCTGTGATGTGCTGCTTGAGTTCTCTGCGCATTTCCTTGGGGTCACGCTTACTGGCTGGAAAAAACTTTTCCAGATCAATCTGATCAGCATTCACCGGCCCCAGCGATGCCACCCCGAGCTGAAGCTGTTCCCGAAAAGACTTGACCACCGCCGTTACCTGAACAAAGGCACCCTGTGCCGCCAGGGGAGCAAAATGCTCGGCATTATCCCATAGACGAGCCTCAATATCACCAGTCCGATCCATCAAACGTAGAGCCAAATAGGCCTTGCCGGCCTTGGTTTCCGCCAAGCTCACCCGGCTCACCACAAAGACATCCCGCACCTGCTGACCCGTTATAAGATCACGTACATACAGTTTTTTTTCAATTTTCTTGTTTTCCATACAAGCCCTGTTCAGCGACGTGTCTCCTTACTCCCGCTGGATTGTGTGGTTGGTTTGGACATCATCGAAATGGCTGCCTTGTCTTATTATTCTTGCTCTGGTCCAGCCCGAATGTCCCATGAACTTTTTGTAAAAATTGAAAAATATAAATACAATCAGTAAGAAAAGAAATGATTTGTGAACAATTCCTCCAAAATAGTCGGCAAAGATCCGCACGAGCGGTGTCAAATTCGTTCCTTTCTGGTATGTTCGTACTTTGAGTCCGGATTTCTCATCAGCTCTGGTGGTGCCAGGTGCAAACGCTTTTCATACCTCATTATACTTGGGTATATGTGTTACTACTTTTTTCAAATGAGACAAATTGTTCATGAGAAATCCGGGTTCGTTTTTCTTGATACACCATGCGCAACAGGTATAAGAAGAAGGACGCCAGAAATCAGGCCAACCAGTGACACACCATAGCCTCCCACCTCTTCCTTTTGCAAGTAGATATGAAGTCCGATATTACCATAATCAACTGTCTCCTTGCTCAAAACAGGGAGTCTGTTCCCATATCGCCTCTCTCCTATATTACCGTAAGAGGCGATATAATCACCGACACAGGCACCATGGACGAATACCTTCCACCAACCGGCGGAACCATCTTGGATGTAAAAGGACAACTGGCCATGCCCGGTCTGGTCAACGGTCACTGCCACGCAGCCATGACCCTGTTCAGAGGGTTTGCAGACGACCTGGACCTGGCCACCTGGCTACAGGACCATATCTTCCCCGCCGAGGCCCAATTCGTATCCGAGGAAATGGTCTACTGGTGCAGTAAACTCGCTGCTGCAGAAATGGTCCTCTCAGGAACAACGACCGTAGCCAACGGCTACTTTTTTGAACATGCCGCAGCCAGGGCCTTTACCGAGGTCGGTATACGGGCCGTTACCGCTCAGGCCGTGCTAGACTTCCCAGTGCCTGGTATTCCTGATCCCGGCCAAGCGCTCACCGTAACAAAGAACTTCATCCATGCCTGGCAGGCTGCCTCCCCCCTGATTACCCCGGCAATCTTTGCCCATGCGCCATACACCTGTTCTCCGAAGACATTACGCAAGGCAAAACAACTGGCTGATGCCGCCGGTGTCCCTTTTTTCATCCATCTTGCCGAGACTAAAAACGAAATCAGGATGATAGCTAACCCACAAGGCGATACACCTACCCAGCACCTGCATGCAATTGGAATCCTGGGAGCCAATACGGTTTGCGTGCATGGTGTCTGGTGCACCCCGTCGGATCTAGATATTCTGGCGGAGACCGGTTGTGCGGTCATTGTCTGCCCCCAGAGTCACGCCAAACTCGCCTCAGGCATGGCACCGATGCAGGCCATGCTGGAGCGTACCATACGGGTAGGCCTGGGCACCGACAGTAGTGCATCCAATAACAGCCTGGATCTTTTCCGGGAGATGGACTTTTGCGCCAAAGTCCAGAAAATAGCCTGCAACAGTGCGGTTGCTGTTCCGGCCCGTACAATCCTCAATTGTGCAACTGTCTCTGGCATCGCCTCGCTTTGTCCTGATGCAGATATCGGCAAACTCCTTCCCGGACAGAAGGCAGATATCATACTCTTGGATATCCAACAGCCACACCTGCAACCATTGTATACCTTGGACACTTTGGTGTACAGTGGTGGCGGCGCAGACGTACAAACCGTGCTGATTAATGGCAAAATCGTTGTCCTTGACAGGGTTCTGCAAACCTGTGATCTGTTGGAAATCAGAGACAGGGTGCACAATCTAGCCTGTCAACTGTGCAACCTCTAGCCTGGATTTCTCATGCACGTTTTGTATTCTTTGATAAAAACAGTACAGTAACAAACAGATACAGTATACAGCAAAGAACTACAAGATACCCGTGAGTTTGGTACGAGCCAAGGAGGCTAAAAGTACCGCGAGCCTCCCGCCGTCCCTTTCCGGGTAGAAGCACCAGTTACCTGGCGCTCCCCCCACAGACCCGTAGGTGAAGATTTCCCTCATACGGTTCCTCGGTAACCAAAGGCCTGTGCCAATGGCTCATCCAGCAGGCGACACCCCGTTGAGTGCACAACTTTTGCTCCCCCGCATGCAGCTGCTTCCAAGATGCTGTGGATTGTTCGGGGCCTGGGGAGTGAAAAAGAGTACCGTATTTTGTCAAATTTTACTCAGACGACACGGCACTTATGAGAGCGGCGACTTAGCCAAAAGCGCCACCCTTTCCAAATTGCTTCATATACCGTCTCAAGAGCTTTGAAATTACCCCGACTCCATAGTACTGGTTATAAGCCGGAAAACTTCTGGCACAGTGTTCCCTGCTGCTTCTTTAGTGGTTTATGACGGTTATCACGTCACCATACCCACGTGGCTTTTATAAAACGATTCCTGCGGTTACCAATCGTCTTCTTCTTAACCACCCAATATCCCTTCCTTGCTTTTGACCAGTAAAATATCAATCCCAGAAAGGCCAATGCCCCATTCCGCTTATCCACCTTGACACTGCTCGATGGTCTACAGGATTATCCTCATCGACCACGACTATACATGTTTCGGGGCTCAATACAGAGCCTGCATCCTTGCTTCACCTGGCTTCGGACGCCCGTTACCGGGTTTGCCCTCAGGTTTCTCTACTGCCCTGCTAGCTAGGCTTTAGGCTGGTGGGACTTGAACGTTTAAAGTGCGCACCCACTGGGTAACAATAACCAATTTCAATATGTATATACCTCCCAAAGTTTCGGATTTATCTCGGCGCGAGAAACAACTTGTTCGCTCTTTTTTCTTGCTGCTGCATCGCGAATGGCTTTTTCAATGTTGTCATCTTTTAATTCAAATCTGTCTAATTGTTTCACATTGTCATCCGTCACATGAAGCTGGCCTTCGTTTCCCTTATTCCCCCGGTGTTGACCTTTTGAGTAAAGAGGATGCTTAAGAACTTCATCTGAGTTTATTATCCAAAGGACGACGTCATCGTGAAAAACAGCAACCTAAAATAAACACATCGCAACACTGTGGCTTTAACTACTAAAAGTTCATTAGAAATATTTTTTTGGGTGTCTTGATAAGGCTTTCATATACAAAGGATCATCACTGTCACTATCCACTTCTCATGAAAATTTTTCTTCAATAGTTATACCATCAATCCAAAGAGCATATTCACTACTATATTGATAATCAAATTTTTTGGTAGTTTTTTTTAATTTGAAACATTTTCCTTGAACATAAGCTTGAAAAAATCTTTCGTCAAAACCTCATGGAGAAAGAATTTTAAATATCCACAAATTTGGGTTCTCGATGATATATCATCTTCTTATTTCTACATATTGAGAATAGCTAATATCTCCCTTATCAATAAGAGTACATATGAGATGTTCGCATTCATTAAAAGGAAATAATGCTTGATCTTGTTCGATTAAATTTAAACCACTTTTCAATCCCTCTTTTGTCCTAAAAAATGATGATACAATCCTATTTTTTTATTCTGTAAGTTCCATTGCTGCTATCCTTAATTATATTAAGCTTTTCGATATATTTTTCTTCGTCAAAACTAGATATATCCTTGAGGAATTGACTGTGGATAGGGAGGAACTCCAAATCACCTCTTAATATTTTATGCGCCTTAAAAATACGTGAAAATAACCAATTCATGAAATCGCTACTGAGAAGCTCGCCAAGTATTCTGGTTGCAACTGGAAAAGATTCTTTAGGGATAAGCATATTTGCACTATTCAAAACAAATCGCTGTTTATCATCATAAAAAAAACAAAGACTAGATGAAATGAATTTATATATTAACTTTTTTTTTGCTTTATATAATTTAAGAGGTGCTACCTGTTGATACAAACTCATATCAGCAGGAATAAAAGATGTAGCTTCCTTTAAAAAATCTGGTTGAATATCAGCACCCTTGAAAACAGGAATATGATCATTTTCAGGAGAGAATTTAATAAATTTTTTATTATTTCCAGTAACTATTCCCATTCCCCATAACGCATTGTTTTTTAGAGTGATATGCTTTATAGACATTATGTGTTGTAAAGTTATTGAATCAGTATCATTACAACACATATTTAATATTGATTTTGGATTATATTTAAAAGATTTTAAAGTTCTTTTACAAACACTTCCTCTATTTTCGCATAAAATGAAAGAGGAAATATCTGTTGTTTTCTTTTTAAGAACAATTGCTTGTGAACTTGTTACAAGCCCCTTGAATATCTTTCCGTAATTTATTAGTCTTTCAATGGAGAGTGAAAGTGCTTTATTCCTAGCACTTTCAAAAGTAGAAACATTAAAAAATGATTCTGGCAAAAGCAATCCAAGTCGACCATTATTATTGAGGCATTTTATACAGGCGAAAAAAAACAAAGCACTAGTATCCAAGCTACTTCCACTACCAAGAATTGAACCAATTTTATCTTTTGTTTTTTTTTCAATTTTTTTGCCCCAAGGTGGATTTGTGTAAATAAAATCAAATTTTTTATTTTCTTTCTGGGTCGCTTTCTCAAGAAAATCAGCAACTATTATTTTGTCACTTTTATAGTTTGTGGCTTTGTATATTCTAGCTTTTGTCATTTTGACAGCTACGGGATCAACGTCATATCCATAAATATTTTCTGGCTTAAATCCTAATTCTAATGCACGAATAACAAAATTTCCTGATCCGCAGCAAGGATCGCAGAATGTAGCACATTGTTTTTCAACTTCAGGTACTGAAAAGAGATGGCGGACAATATCAATTGGAGTGTAATAAATTCCTTCTTTATTACGATAAGAATCTGACAAGGATGTTTCGTACTCTATGCCAGTTTTCTCTGATAATGGAGCAGAGGATGAAATCCTGTTAAGAAAGATTGAGGAAATTTTTTCATGATCATGTGAGTCTTTTAAGGATTTGTTAGCTCTTTTATTTAATTTATCTCTTCCAGACACTTCTTTTTCAAATTTTTCGAGTGACTCAAGAGTAATCTTCCCTTTCTCGATCTCTTCTAAATATTTTGTCTTTATCCAATTACGGATTGTAGCAGTAGACACCCCTAGACGATTCGCCGATTCCTTGGTGGTAATTGTAGGGGAAGACAATCCATCAAATAAATCTAACTGTTTCAACTTTTCTCAATTTATCTAGTAATTATAATTAGTTAGAGCTTAATTACAACTTCTTTTTTTTTTGGAAGGGGGTAGCTAACAAGGGAATGCAGGGAAATGAAAAATATCCCGATATACAAAAGATGCGACTCATTTTGTTAGAAATTGTTGGCTTGCGGGCGTTATGCCCGTGTTAGTATTCCCCTGCCCCGACCTCAACCCAATACCAGCAGCAGCCTCCGCCTGTTCCCTAACCCAAATATTCAAAAAATACACAATACCTTGAATTACTCTCCAGCTCATCCTATACTTGATACTGATAAGGGGGTGTCCCTTGCAAGAACCTGAAACGATATAGCCCCATCATATGGCCAACAATACCCTCTATGAGCAACACTTCTGGAAAAAATATCCTAAAAGCTGTTCACAAATTCAACCGAACACAGGATATACGTCTGTCAGAACTTGACCAGAGAACTGGCTGTCTTATCCTCAAAGCCATCAACAGCCAGGATGCCGTTGCAGATGTCACAAGATACCTGCGCCAATATGCTAAAAATATCAGCCCGGAGAGCGTACCCCGTTTACTACAAGAACTCCCTGTTGTCTTAGCCAGAAAAGTACCGGAATCAACCGCAAGAAAAGTACGCAGCGATCTGCGAGAACTCAAGGCGGACGCGGTCTTTATCCCGATAGTGGACCCTTCGACGCCAGCCGTCGAACATGAACCCGAAGTGGTAAAAGTTGCAGAAGACCCAGCTCCAGAGCCTGCAACCATAATCCATTTGCACATAGGCCCATTCAAGGTGCCTCTGCCTGCCCTTTCACTCCATACGTTAACCCGCCTGGGTAAGGAACTCGGCATAATGGTTGCCATGCTTATCGCTGTGGGGTTACTGAACTTCACCCTGGCTTCGCAATATCTCCTGCTGGGCTTTTTTACCGTACCAACAATCCTGTCAGCATTTTTTTTTGGGAGAAATCAGGCTGTACTGACCGCCTTTCTCTCTATTCTGCTGGTCATTATTGTCTCACTCATCCACCCGGAAAAATTTACCAGTTACACAGGTGTGGGCCTGGGAGGCGACAACCAATGGTACCATATTCTTTCCTGGGGCAGTATCCTCCTGCTCACTGCCTATCTTATGGGACGGCTGTACGAATTGCACCAGCAAAAAATAATGGAATTACGACGCGCCTACCAAGGCATCCTCCTGCTGTTGGGACACGTCATTACCTTGGATGACAACAAGGAGGACCATTGCTTCCGTGTCTCCATTTATGCCGCAAAAATTGCCAGGGAATATGGAATGAGCGACGATGATATCGCGGACATCCGTTCAGCAGCCCTGCTCCATGACATCGGTAGGCCGGACATCAGCAGGGAAGTCTTCCTGAAAGCGTCATTTCTTGCCAGCGAGAGCACAGATTCTAAAACAGAAGAGCCCAACCGAAAAGAAAATAATCCGCTCTCACGCATACTGCCTCTGCTCGTCTCAAACTACCCTGGTGTAACAGATCCGGTTGCCCGAAAATCGTCCACCAATACCTTGCCCGTTGGCACCCAAATCCTTGCCATTGCCGACCGTTACGATACCCTAATCAATACCAAGCCGTTCACAGATGCCCCCAGTAGAAAAAAAGCTCTGGAAATAGTTATCAATGAAGCTGGCAAGGAATTCCATCTCGGTGTTATCAAGGCCTTTGAACAAGCCGTCCTCAAAGGGGAGATGAGCATCCCCGACATGCTTTTATAACTCCAAAAGACACCCTCTCAAAGGGCCTGTACCCTCTTGATTGCACTCTCTTCAATCTTGTAACGACTTCCAAGTAACCCAATTGGGGTACGCACGATTGGCTGCGATAGTCCGGATTGCTCATGCAACATTTTGTCTCATTTGAGAAAAAAGAGACAAAAACAGAGAAAGTAATGTCCATAAGCAGACTCAAATTTCGACAAAAGGTATACCAACGCTCAGGCTATGCGGTTAAGCGTTATCGCCCGAAGAAGGGCCGTCCGGGAGCAGTTCTCCTACAAGAACAACCCCTTCAACGAACCCAATACCGGGGTCAGAGTTCACTGAGTGGCTCTGGTTTTCATAATGTACTGTTCTGAAAAAAAACACTCTATCTTTGATGATAAACGGCTGCTCCCGGGCATCAGGGTACTGCATCCACCTCTTCCCATTGTGCAGAGAGAAACAAGTCCAGCTTTTTTTGGTAATATGCCCTATTTTCAGCGTCCTTTTCCATAGCTTGACGTTCGGTATACACAGCTTCCTCAATTAGGCCGTTGGCCCAGCAGGCCGTGGCAAGGGTATCAAGAACAAGGCCACTCTGCTCAATCAGGGCTGCGGAACTGGCTAGAGCGAGCGCACGTACCGGATCTCTTAGTTCCCTATCATCGGCCGTGAGCAGAAGCCAGGCTAGGTTGTTCTTGGCTCCGGGATTAATCGTCTGTAACGCCAGGGCCTGTTCGTATGCAGCAATGGCTTTACGCTCCAACTGTTTCTCCTGATACAGCAGACCCAAGCGAAACGCCAACAGGCTGCTTTCAGGAGCCTTCCAGGGCTTGCTGCTCAAAGTCGCCTCATAATATTTGAGTTCATAGCCCTCAAGCAGCCGCTCGCCATCAACCCTGTACAGAGCGCCAACCAGAAGCAGCAGGCAACAGAAGTACACCAAAAGGGAGAGATACACCTTACGGTCATGCCGTACAATCATGCTCCTGTCCTCTTCACAAAGCAGCAGAAAAGCAATACGTTCTCCAATTCCAAAATGGTGCCAATTCTTCTCTTCACGGATGCTGCCGCTCAAGGCCGCAATTTTTTCAAAGGATGCGACCAACGGCGCCGCTGTTTGCTGGACATGAAAAACAAAGGCATCAGCCTGCCGTTCAAAATTGCGGATAAAATAACCAAAGACAAAACGGAAATAGACAATAAGCAGGATAAGCATGCCCCCCCAAATGACAGGCCAGAGCAAGGCGTCAGGGGTTACCTGTAACCATCTAACCAAGGAATAAAAAAAATCAGATCCCAGCAGACTAAACCGCAACGGGTCCAAGAGAGCATTGATGAGAATACTGAATCCGCAAAACAGGGCGATATACAGGAGCATGTGTTTTTTACGGACATGGCCAATCTCATGGGCGAGTACACTTTCCAGCTCTCTTGGGGTCAGGGTCTCCAGAAGCGCAGGGGTGATCAACAGGTAGCGAAAAGGAGCTATGATCCCCATGATACAGGCAGTCAGCACCCGTCCCTCAAAAAGCGGCCAGTATAAAATATCAAAGGAGAGGTTCTGTTTGCGGACACATGCCTCCATCTGTGTTCGTAATGGCCCCGGAGGGAGAGGAGAACATCCCCAGAGCCGCTTAACAAGGGGCGGGAAAACAAGAATCAGAGTACAAAGAAATGCGATAAAAAGGACAAGGTCTCCCCAAGAGGAGAGAAGAGAGGCATGCAGGCTTGCCATGGGCAGCAGCGTAAGGCTGTCGAAAAGCAGGGAGAGAATCAACCATGGCAGTACAATGGGCGCATTAGCCTTTATATTTGAAAGGATATACCGCCCTGTCGTATATCCCCTGCCGAACAATTGCTCATACGCTGCCTTCTGGTTGCACCACATGAGACTGAGTAGGAAAAAAAAGACACCCAGCCCTGCCAGGTTTTCAAAAAACGGAAACGCTCCATCCAGGGACAATGGATGCAGGTAGTATTTCATATCCAGCCCAAAAACCAAGGTGACAAACACAATCACCGCCAGAACAGAAAGCTTTGTCTCCTGTTTGAAATACCTGGCCGGTCCCCCTTTTCCTCCCATGCTGTAGGCCTTTCTGCTGTACAGCCAGTAGCCGTAGAACACGGCTGCCGTCAGCAGCAGCGTATGCCAAGGAGCATAGCGCGCCTGTTCTGACACGGACTGGGTGGAATACAGAAAAATGACAACCATAAAATAGATGAGATTGTTGTAGATCATAGGGAGACTGTAAACTTTTTCAGGCTTATACGCAAAAAAATATTGACTCCCAACGATATTATCGTTAGTAATTATTGTTTATTAACTGTGAAGGGCCTATAGCTCAGTTGGCTAGAGCCACCGGCTCATAACCGGTCGGTCCCTGGTTCGAGTCCAGGTAGGCCCACCATAGATCAGAAAAGGGAGAAAGCCTTTCTTCCAGGCTGATTACAATTATAGCTAACAATAATCTCCAAGCGGTCAGAGGCGCCCCCGAATTCGTGATGTCGAGCTTGACCGCTGTATTTAGTCTCTGCGGTTAAGCTCGACCGTGCAACGATGGGTGCCTGTAATCGCTCATTATGATATTCCCCAGGAAGTTGAACAGAACCAGCATTTACCGAATATTGCTGTTGCAAGGACAGCAAAACATAAACCTGATTATTAACAAAGAGGTACACCCCAACAGGGATGTACCTCTTTTTCTTTTCTAAAACCAAGAGAACTTATGTCGGTAAAGGTACAAGATCTTCTCACCATACTCCAGGACATCGCCCCTGCCTCCCTGGCAGAATCGTGGGACAACGTCGGCCTGCTTGTGGGTGACAGGACTGCGGTTGTTACAGGCATTCTCCTCGGCCTGGACCCCTGTTCTCTCATTCTTGAGGAAGCAGTGGCCGCCGGGTGTAATCTTGTCATCACCCACCACCCTGTTATCTTCCGTCCACTGAAAGCCGTACAAACGGACAGCTTTCCGGGCAACATAATCTCCCACGCCCTGCAACATCGTATCGCCCTCATCGGCTGCCACACCAATCTTGATGCCGTTGCCGGCGGCGTCAGTGACATCCTGGCTGAGGCGCTTTCCCTGCAAGCAGTACGCGCCCTTATTCCAGGGGATACGAACAACACGGCAGCAGTTCCCTGCGGTCTGGGACGAATCGGCACTTGCAACCCACCCATCACCCCTGGCGAACTCATCAACCGGCTTTGCCGCAAACTTTCTCCTCCCTGGCTCCTGGAAGCTGGTCCCAGGCCCCGGGAAGTATCCACTGTGTCTGTATGCGGCGGTTCATGTGGTGACTTTGCAGAGACAGCCTGGGAGCAGGGTGCGGATATTTTCATTACCTCAGAGATCAAACATTCGGTGGCCCGCTGGGCAGAAGAGGTCGGCCTGTGGATAATCGACGGCGGTCACTTTGCAACGGAACAGCCGGCCGTTCCGGCGCTCCAAATAAGACTGCAGCATGCATTGGATCGTATGCGTATTTCCATCCCCGTGCATATCAGTACGCAGATGCCGCCACTTACCATAATTACGGAGTCTATCCTCTCCCCAACTACTGCATGAGAAGTGATTAATGTATGGTATATCGTCTAGAAATATAATCCTGTTGTACCCGATAGGCTCACCAAGGAGTAAACATTGAAAAACGAATTAACCAAACTTATCAACCTACAGGCCATTGACAGCCAACTGGCAGGGTTTGACGCGGATATCACCCTCAAAGAACAAGCCGTCACCGAAAAAGAGGCACGTATCGCCCAAAAAGAAAACGAAATTACAGCCTGTCTGGAAAAAATAAAGCAACTGCAATCCGATGAGCGCCAGGCTAAAATAGACTACGAAGATGCCAGTATCCGCATCAAAGACAGGCAAGGCAAGATGATGCAAGTCCAGACCAGCCGGGAGCACCAAGCTCTGCTCAAAGAAATAGAAGAAAACAAAAAGCTGCTCAAGCAAACCGAAGAACTGGCTGCGGGATTTGCCGAACAGATAAAAGAGGTGTCGCAGCAAATAAAGGAACTGGAAAATCTCTGCTCCGGGGAAAAACAACTTCTCGCTGCAGTAGTCGAGGATGTACGGCAGGAAGTGAAAAAAATAAACACAACCCGGAAAAAAATCCAGACAAATAGAAAAAAACTTGCCGATGAACTCAAGAGCAACCATCTTAAAAGATACACCATGCTGTTGCAGAAAAGGGATGGCATCGCAGTGGTCCAAACCGTTGATGCTGTGTGCCAGGGGTGCTTCATGACTATTCCGCCTCAGCAGTTCAACAATATCCGCAAAGGGGACAAGCTCAATCTCTGCCCCAACTGCCAGAGGATTCTCTATTTTCAGGAACAAGAGGAGGAAGCGGTTGAGAACTGATCCTCCAGGGAGAGAAGCCATCCTGCGCACCCTGGCTGAAAAGCTTGATGATACAACCATAGCGGCTCTGTTCCCGGGAATTGAACCGGCTGTCATTCGGGCGCACATTGTTGATAATCCCCTACCCAAAGGGACCACACACAATGGCGCCACCAAAGCCCCAGCGAACACAGCAAGGACCAATCTATACAGCTTATTTACAGACGGCGCCTCCCGAGGCAATCCCGGACATGCAGGGTGCGGCGTATCTCTCTGCTCTGCAGATGGAACGGAAATCGCCGGTTTAAGCTCCTATATAGGCCAATGCACCAACAATGTGGCTGAATACAAAGCCCTCATTCTTGGACTGGAGCATGCACTGGTGCTGGGCTGTTCAAAGTTGGCGGTGCACCTTGACTCCGAACTTATTGTTCAGCAGGTCAAAGGGGCGTACAAGGTGAAAAATGCCGCCCTCAAGCCCCTGCACGCTCGGGTCATCACGCTCCTGGGACAGTTCTCATTCTGGACCATCCTTCATATCCCCCGAGCAGAGAACGCCCGAGCCGATGCCCTGGCCAATCAGGGTATTGACAATCGAAGCTGAGCCGTATCATTCAGCCGCAAACGCAGACCAGAATGAAGATTTCAATACAGAGGGGTGAGCGCATGATCGCTCCGGCAGAGGCCGGAGAGGAAAGTCCGAACACCGCAGGACACAGTGGTTCGTAACGCGAACCTTGGGCAACCAAGGGAAAGTGCCACAGAAAGCAGACCGCCGATGGAGCGTTTGCCGCTCACAGGCAAGGTTGAAAAGGCGAGGTAAGAGCTCACCGCTTTCATGGTGACATGAAAGGCATGGTAAACCCCACTGGGTGCAAGACCAAATAGGGAAGCGCCTGAGGGCTGTCCGCCCGAGCTTCCGGGTAGGTTGCAAGAGATGCCGGGCGACCGGTATCCCAGTCAAATGATCATGGTTCGTCTCTGGCGAAAACAGAATTCGGCTTATAGCTCACCCCTTTTTTTCATTGCAAACGACAGAAACCACATATCCGCCCACTGGAGTGATTATCCCGGCCGCCGGTGTTGGCAGCCGTATGCATAGTGCTGTTCCGAAACAGCACCTGCTGATTCAAGGAAAGCCCGTCATCGCGCATACAGCACTGTCCTTTCTCACTCTGGAACCCATACGCACTGTTGTGATTGTCACCCATCCGACACACGGGCAGGAAACCATGGCCTTGACCCTGGCACATCTGCCCAAAGAGATGCACCACAAGCTCAGGTTCACCCCTGGCGGGGCGTTGCGCCAGGACTCCGTCCGGGCTGGCCTAGCAGAGCTGTCCGGCCATATCGAACTGGTCCTGGTCCACGATGCAGCCCGTCCTCTGGTGCATCGGCAAACCATTGAACGAGCCATCCGGGGAGCCATGGACAAAGGGGCTGTGATTGCAGCAGTCCCGATCAGAGATACCGTCAAAGAGGTTAGCCCTGAACAAAAGATTCAAGAAACCCTGGACCGATCCACTCTTTGGCTGGCCCAGACACCCCAGGCAGTTCGCCGCTCCCTGCTGGAACAAGCGTTTGACCACGCTGCTGCGACCGGCTTTCAGGGAACGGATGAGGCCTCCCTGCTTGAGCATTGCCGAATACCGGTGCATCTGGTGCAGGGACACGAACATAACTTAAAAATCACTACCCCGGAAGACATCTCCATCGCAGCCGCTCTTCTGGAACAAAAGGATCCTATGGACCTAAAAATCGGTCACGGCTACGACGCCCACAGACTGGTTACGGAAAGGGCCCTGATTCTTGCCGGTGTTCCCATTGATTATCACCTGGGCCTGGCCGGTCACTCAGATGCGGACGTGGTTTGCCACGCTCTCTCAGATGCCATCCTGGGAGCCTTGGGAGCCGGAGACATCGGTCGACATTTCCCGGATAACGATGACCAGTATAAAGGTATCTCAAGCATTCTTTTATTGAAAAAGGTTGTCGCTCTGGCTGAGAGGGGCAACCTCTGTCTTGTAAATGCAGACATTACCATTATCTGCCAACGCCCCAAGCTCGCAGCCTACCTGCCCAGGATGCAGCAAAACCTGGCAGCACTTTGCCGGGTACCGCCTGCCAGCGTGAACATCAAAGCAACCACCACCGAAAAAATGGGTTTTACCGGACGGGAAGAAGGCATCGCTACCCACGCTGTCGTGCTCATGAAGGCCATCAATGCAGGTGCAGCGAGAACGACTGACTGACAGCTGATCACCCTCTGGACAACAGGCTGTCCATCAGATCACCAGAAACGGCTCGGCCAGATATCCCGCAAGAGCCAATGGACCATTGCCCCCTGGTAAGACCACACAGGCATAACAAAGGGACAGTTTGCCCACAGCTATCATAGCCACAGGCATGACCAATGTCTATGCCAGAAACGAGCCAGTTGCCCGGCAGGATGTGTTGATACTGACCAGACTGCGCCTTGCCTTGGCAAGGTACAGGCACATGGTCTCCAGAAACACATCTTGTTCTGTAATGGTTCAGCCACATGCTCCCGGCACAATCAGCGCAGGCACCAAAGGTCAGCAGGCCGCAGGTTCACTCTTTAAGAAAAACCACCCCCCCGCTCTTGTCGGCTTCACGGACCTGACCTATGACCGCACAGGGATAAGGATACCCCTGAAGCGCAAGCGCATCCTGCAGAAGACGCGCCGTGGCCTCCTCCAGCGCCAGAAGGAGACCGCCTGAGGTCTGGGGATCATACCCAACCATTTCCCGCCAATCCATGTCCGATAAGGTGTTTTCCACCCGATCCTGATAAAAGGTACGGTTGGTATACGCTCCTTCCGGAATAATCCCCATATCAATAAAATCTCTGACACCACTTAAAACGGGAATCCGATCCATCCAGATCTCAATTGTAACCTTGGAAGCGGCAGCCGTTTCCTGGAGATGTCCGATAAGACCAAAGCCGGTAATGTCGGTGGCTCCATGCACCGTTTTCTGGACGGACTTATCCTGGTCTCGCAGCCAGGCAATTGGCGGCCGATTAAGGGTAGACATAGCCTCGACGATCCGTTGTTCATCACCGGGTGTCCCCAATCCTCCCTTGATTGCAGTGGCCAGGATTCCTACACCCAAAGGCTTGGTCAACAGCAGTACGTCACCAGGCCTTGCTCCACTGTTACACAAAACCTGTTCCGGATGTACCAGGCCTGTCACAGCGAGCCCATATTTTAACTCCGCATCCTCAATGGAATGTCCGCCCACCAGAAGTGCGCCTGCCTCCCTGATTTTTGCCACCCCCCCTTCCACCACCTGTCTGAAAATCTGGTTGTCCATGGTACGGACAGGACAGGCGAGAATATTCATACAGAGCAGGGGGGTCCCACCCATGGCATAGACATCAGAAAGCGCATTGGCAGCAGCAATCATGCCGAAACTGAAAGGATCGTCAACAACAGGAGGAAAAAAATCAAGGGTTTGTATCAGCGCCGTCTGCTCATTGAGTTGATACACCCCTGCGTCATCGCTGGTCTGGGAGCCAACGAGCAGGCGAGAATCTCCTGGCAGGTCAAGGCCGCACAATATTCGGTCCAGGTCCCCTGGACCTAATTTGGCTGCTCAGCCAGCGGCCTTGACCGTCTGGGTGAGCCGTGTCTGTTCTTGAAAGGTCATCTTTAATAAATCTTCCTGAAAACATACTATTTTGCAAATAAAGTGGAAAGTACCGTATATTTCCTTGAAAAAAAACTAGTAATCTGGTTGAAAATAAATTTTTAGAGTCCTGTCTGAATACAAAAAAGTATGCAATAGGCACAAGGAACTATTCTTTGTGCCTTTTCACTTTTTTAGTCCTTGGGAATATAACTGCTCACTATTCACTCCCGTTACGTACACCAACGTCATGCAAAGCGAACACACTTCTTACCATGCTGTCCCATCTTCAGCCAGACCGGTTACATCGTATCCGGTTACCATGCACAATGTAAACCATGCAGGTGGCAGCCTGAGAAAAGACAGTCTGCGCGGCCAAAATCCCCGTGCCTGCAAGCCTCAACATGAGTGTGGTATCTGCGGGATTTATGGCCATGAAGCGGCTTCAAAACTGGCCTACTTCGGGCTGTATGCCCTGCAGCACAGAGGTCAGGAAAGCGCCGGTATTGTCGCCTCGGACGGTCATCGTGTAACGATCCACAAAGATATGGGTCTGGTGCCCGAAGTGTTTACCGAAAGCACCCTGCAAAACCTTTCCGGGTACATGGCTGTGGGACATGTACGCTACTCAACCACGGGAGAATCAAGCGTTATCAACACCCAGCCCTTTCTCATCTGCCACAAGGGGCGCCCCTTGAGTGTGGCCCATAACGGTAACCTGGTCAACTCCATCTCCTTGCGCAGACAACTGGAGGAACAGGGTTCCATCTTCCAGACCTCCATGGATAGTGAAATTTTCGTGCATCTGATTGCCAAAAATATTGATCTGGGGCTCCCGGAAGCGATCAAAACAACCTTTCGCTCCATCAAGGGGGCTTACTCCCTACTGATGATGACCAGAGACAGCATGATTGCGGTCCGAGACCCCAACGGTTTCAGGCCGCTCTGTCTTGGCCGGTTGGCCAACGGAGCCTATGTGGTGGCTTCGGAAACCTGCGCCTTGGACCTTATCGAAGCCGATTACCAGCGCGACATCGAACCTGGGGAAGTTTGTATTGTCAACAGGGACGGCATTGATTCCATTTTTCCCTGGGAACCCTGTCCAAAAAGCTACTGTATTTTTGAACACGTCTACTTTGCCAGACCTGACAGCGATGTCTTTGGGTTTAACGTCTACAAAGCTCGAAGAAGGATGGGAGAAATACTTGCCAGAGAAGCCAATATTGATGCCGACTTTGTAATGCCTTTTCCCGATTCCGGTAACTATGCGGCCATAGGCTACTCCAACGCCTCGGGCATCCCCATGGAAATGGGCATGATTCGTAACCATTACGTGGGACGGACATTCATCCAGCCGACCCAGTCTATGCGTGACTTCTCCGTGCGGGTAAAACTCAATCCAGTCCGCTGCCTGCTGCGGGACAGACGAGTTATTATTGTTGAAGATTCCATTATTCGAGGTACCACAGGGCGCAGCAGGGTAAAAAGTCTGCGGCAGGTGGGAGCCAAAGAAGTCCACATGGTGGTCAGTTGTCCCCCAACCTGCCATGGCTGCTATTACGGGATCGACTTTCCCACCAACTCACAGCTTATCGCCGCAGGCAGCACCGTGGACGAGATCCGAGACTATCTAGGACTTGATTCGCTGACCTACCTCAGCATCGACGGTCTGGTGGAGGCCACCGGACTGCCAAAAAATAATTTTTGCCTGGCCTGTTTCAACGGACAATACCCCATCCCACCGGACACCTCTTTTTCCAAAGAAGCGTTCGCAAACCCTTGAATGCGTGAGCATGTACAAATACGCTTATGCAAATTTTCATAGACACCTATCGATGCAATGGCTGCATGACCTGTGTTGAGCTGTGTCCGCACATCTTTCACATCAGTGAACTCTCAGGGAAAGCCGATCTGCTGGATCCACTCCAGACAGTCACCGACGAGATCCTCAAAGCAGCAGCCTTTTGCCCACAAAAATGTATTGAAGTTGGAGAATAACCTTGTATATAGTGGTGTCCGTACTCAACGCCATCTGCCGACACCACATACAAGGAGTTTCTCATGGACCCCGCCGCCCTTATCCCGGTGCCTGATGCTCTGCCGGTACACTGGTATTGGTTCGACCTCATGCTTCTGCTCACATTTTTTCTCCATATTGTGTTCATGAATGTCATGCTAGGCACGGCCTGTATTGTCACCCTCACCCATCTTTTCAGCAAGGGTGAGGGATCGCTGCTCTGCGAGTCCACAGCGCAAGGACTCCCCTCCATCATCGCCTTGACAGTGAATTTAGGGGTAGCTCCCCTACTGTTTATCCAGGTTCTGTACGGGCACCTGCTCTACACCAGCTCTATTCTCATGGGGGTGTTCTGGCTTTGGATCATCGGCACCTTGATAACAGCCTACTACCTGGCATACCTCTATAAATACAAGTACAACAAGCTCCACAGCGGTCGTTTTCTGCTCACTGCAGCCATCACCCTGCTCTTGCTGTTCATTGGATTTGTCTTCACCAATAACACCACCCTGATGCTCAACCCCGGCAGCTGGACAAGGTATTTTGACCAGCCCCATGGATTTCTTTTAAACACCGCCGACAAAACCATCTTGCCGCGTTACCTGCATTTTATAACCTCTGCCATCGCTGTCGGCGGCCTGAGCCTTGCCCTGTTTTTTTCCGGTAAAGTCAAAAAAGGCGACCTGCAAGCAGGGGCTATGGTCACCCAGGGCTGCCAATGGTTTACCGGCGCCACCCTGGTCAACTTTGCTTCTGGAACCTGGTTTCTGGAAAGTCTGCCCCAGGGACTTCTTACCTCTTCCGGCACTCCTGTCTGGTTTCTCATCTTTCTTTTTTGCGGTATCACCTCCGGCATTGTTGCGGCAGTGTTGGCCATGCGTGAACAGGTGCATGGTGCAGCCGCAAGCGCTCTGCTCTCCATTTTCTTCATGGTTCTGGTGCGTGACCGGGTGCGTTCCGCCTTTCTTGAGCCATGGTTTAGCCCGACTGAACTGACTGTTCAGCCCCAATATGCTCCCTTGCTGCTCTTCCTGATCATCTGTGCAGGCGGCCTGCTGCTCATAGTGTGGATGATCAGACTGGTCATGGCGGCAGACAAAAAACAGGAGGCACGCTCATGAACTACCCGGTCTGGCAGCTCGGTGCTGCGGGCGGTGGTTTGCTGATCGCTCTCATCGCAGTCTTTCATGTCTATATCTCCCATTTTGCGGTTGGTGGGGGCCTTTTCCTGGTCCTTACAGAACATAAGGCGCGCCGGGAGGATAACCGCTCCATGTTGGAATTTGTCCGCGCCCATGCCCGTTTTTTCACCCTGCTCACCATGGTGGCCGGAGGTATCACCGGGGTGGGCATCTGGTTCACCATTGCACTGCTCAACCCGGCGGGAACCTCAATCCTCATCCATACCTTTGTCTTTGCCTGGGCCATTGAATGGGTCTTCTTTCTGGTGGAGATTATAGCTCTGTTTATCTACTCGGCAACATTTGATCGACTCCAGCCCAGGCAGCACATGCTGATCGGCTGGATCTACTTTGGGGCAGCCTGGCTCTCCCTTTTTATGATCAACGGTATCATTGACTTCATGCTCACCCCCGGAGAATGGCTTGAGAACAAAGATTTCTGGTCAGGGTTCTTCAACCCCACCTTCTGGCCAGCCCTCTTTTTCAGAACGTTTTTTGCCCTTCTCATCGCCGGTCTGTTTGGTCTGGTGACAGCCACCTGGAGCAAAAACTCCGCTCTCCGCATCCAGCTCACCAGGTATTCCTCCCTCTGGCTGCTCATTCCTTTCACCCTGTTTCTGCTTGCCGCTTTCTGGTACAAGGCCTCGCTCCCCTCTGAGCTGCAACACATTCTTTTTGAGCGTATGCCGACAACCGCCAGATTCATACAGGGATTTATCTTTTTTTCGCCTGTCCTGGTTGCAGGCTGCCTGCTCCTGAGCATTCGGATGCCGACCACGCTCAGCCGCCCCATGGCCTGTCTACTCCTGCTGATCGGTCTATTGTATATGGGTTGTTTCGAATATATCAGGGAAGGAGGCAGGCATCCGTATATCATCTATAACTACATGTATGCCAATTCTATTCTCAAAGATGACGCAGAGCGTCTTTCAAGAGAGGGCGTCCTCAAACACGCCCGCTGGAGCAAATACAAGGCCATTGATGCGCACAATCGGCTTCAGGCCGGCCGTGAGCTCTTCACCCTGCTCTGCTCGTCCTGCCATTCCCTGGACGGCCCCAGACTCGACATCAGAAAACTGAGCCAGCCCTATTCTCCCTCAGGAATGGACCGCATGATAAGCGGCATGCACCATGTCTACCCGTCCATGCCCCCTTTTATTGGTACGGACGAAGAACGGTACGCCTTGGCCGCCTATCTCACAACCGGTCTCAATGGCCGTAGAGATAGGACGACACCTGTCGCGGTGCAGGAAAAGTTCGTTGAGATTCCTGAATACGATGCCGACCAGGCAGAATATGTTCTGACTGCCTGGAACACACTCGGCATGCACACCTTTGCCGATGCCCTGCCCTATTGGAGTTTCAGACAACCTGGCAACACAATCCAGGCCCAACTGATTCTGCGGGGCGAGGTGCCCGAGGTTGTGGAGGACGCTGTTCTGCTCTATAGGGTGGAATCACGCTTTCACCATCCCGGCGAGCACCTGGTCTTCTGGGATGCTGCTCTGCAAAAGTTCACCAGGTCATTTCCCGTGTACGAAGGATTCACCGGCCCGGACTCCTGGGGAACAATGACCGCTCAAGACGGTCTGTATAGTGCCGAGCATATACGGGTTGTTCCCTATCCCGACCATAGAGTGTACGATCCCTACCCGCTGTTACAGCTTGAGGCGGAAAGCCCTGAGGGGGATTTTCTTGCCCAAACCACCATCCCCCTGCCCGTTGCAACAGAAATGGGCTGTAACTCCTGCCACGGCGGCCAATGGCGCGTAGCTGATCGGGCCGGATTCACCCAATCCACGGCATACAACATTCTCGTCCTACACGATAAGCTCAGCAAAACCAACCTTTCCAGCCAGGCAGCTGCCGGTTCTCCGGTCATCTGCCAAAACTGCCATGGGCAGGGGCAAGATGAAGCAGCAGAGCTCAATCTTTCCGCTGCCATCCATGGTTTTCATGCTGTTTTTTTCAGCGATCAGGGTGCCGAGGGCTGTGCATCCTGCCACCCATCCTCTGACACAGGGGCAACCCAGATGTTTCGCGGCATCCACAACTCCATTGGTTTGGACTGCACCAACTGCCACGGTGGAATGGCCAGCCACGCTCTCAGCCTGCTCAAACAGGAAGAGGAAAACGGCAAAAAACAAGCCCAGGAATACAGCCGCCGTATCCTGACCAGGTATACCCCTGAGGAGGACATTGTTCCCAGGGCCCCCTGGAGCAATCTGCCCGACTGTCTCAACTGTCATGTAGATTTTGGGGAACCTGAAACGGACAGCACAATGCATATGTACACTGCCGATGTTGATGGGTTGTACCGTCATCGCACAGATGAAAGCGGCTCACTCTACTGCGCGTCATGTCACGGTAGCCCCCACGCCTTGTATCCTGCTGAAAACACTTATGGGAACGAGCTGCACAACCTGCCAGTTCTGCAACACCAAGGCGAACCGCTGCCCCTGGGGTCGAATAAGGGCTGCGCAGTCTGTCATACGGTGGCCATGGAAGAAGACATGCATCACCCGAACATGCTGGGGGAATTTCGGAACTGGTAGCCCAACCTGGTACCTCCTGAGCTGATGAGAAGTCAGGGTTGGGGAAAAAGCAGTCAGCGCACCGGAAATGCCATGGAGAAAATACTATTTGTCACCGTCTTATGGCTCGGCTGGTGCTCTCTCCACAGCCTGCTCATTTGCGATCCCATCAAGGATCAGATCATACGGCGCTCTCCCCTTACAGCGTCCTGCTACAGGTTGGGCTATGTGCTGTTTTCCACAGTCACTCTGATTCCCCTTGCGCTCTTCACCCACCTGCAGCCACAGAAGGTCCTCTTTACCTGGCATGGTCCTTATCACATTATCCAGGCTGGGCTCGCTCTCTACAGTGGCCTGCTTTTCATCGCCGGAGGACGAGCCTATGACCTGCCATATTTTTTAGGCCTGCGTCAACTGTTGCACTCCAGGATGGGGTTTAAAGACCAGGCACAGTTTCATACAAACGGTATCCTCGGCCTGGTGCGCCACCCGTGGTACAGCGGCGGTATTGCTCTGCTCTGGTGTGTTTCCCCCATAACCGATATGAGCTTGAGCGTGCGTCTTCTCTTAAGCCTGTACTTTGTGGCAGGGTCGTATCTGGAAGAAAAAAGACTGGTGCGGGAGATTGGTCCATCCTATCTGCTCTACCAAAAACAGGTGCCCATGTTGATCCCCAATTGGTCCAGCCTGTTGCGAACGCGGCGGTAAGGGGGTACCAGCTGACAAGCTGGTTCTTGATAGCAAAGGTAGTCAGTACCCGTTTACGACAACGCCGAATCCCGGTAAGACAAAGCCAGTAGAATAGGGCAAATCTTCATTTGCCCTGCACAACCTCCACAGTTTCCCTGGCAATAGCCAACTCTTCATTGGTAGGCAGGACAAAGACGCGCACGCTACTCTCTGGACTACTGATGGTCATCGGCTCGGCAGCACGCCGTTCATTGGCTCGCTTATCCACGATGATGCCAAAAGGTTCCAACCCGTTCAGGGACAAAAAGCGTACTTCGGGATCGTTTTCACCAATGCCAGCAGTGAACACGATGGCATCCACATATCCCAAAACAGCCATATAGGCGCCAAGGTACTTTTTTATCCGATACGTCTGGACATCGAGCGCCAGCCTGGCTCGTTCATCCCCCTGCGCAATGGCGGCATGAATATCGCGCATATCGTTGCGACCGCACAATCCTTTTAGACCTGACTTTCTATTGAGCAAGTCATCGATGTCTGCCAACTCCAACCCTTTGTTACGGTGCAAAAACATGTGGATAGCCGGGTCAACATCACCGGAGCGCGTCCCCATCACCAGCCCTTCCAGCGGTGTCATCCCCAGAGAGGTATCAACACTTACCCCATTTTGTACCGCAGCCATGGAGCAGCCATTGCCCAGGTGCACAGTAATCATGTTGCACTGCTCCACAGGTTTTCCTAATAGTTTGGCAGCCTCAATGGCCACAAATTTATGTGAAGTGCCGTGAAAACCATATCGCCTCACCCGGTCCTGCTCATACAGTTCATACGGTAGGGCATACATGTAGGCATGTCTGGGCATGGTCTGATGGAAGGCGGTATCAAAAACCGCCACCTGAGGGATACCGGGAAAAAGATCCATGGCGACTCGAATACCATCCAGGTTGGCAGGGTTATGCAAGGGTGCAAGGGGAACATTGGCCAAAACAGCGTCCAGAACCTTCTGATCTATAATGACCGGCTGCTGAAAGTCCTCTCCCCCATGGACCACCCTGTGCCCAACCGCACCAATATCGCTGGCCTCCCTGATAACAGCATGCGTACTCCTGGTTAAGATATCAAGGACTGCCAGCATGCCCTCCTGATGCGTGTGAATGGGCTTTTCCTGCCTCACCACCGCCCCCTGCGAACCAGGATGAAAGGTGGTGGTAACCCGCCCTATTTGCTCACCAATCCGCTCCACCAGACCATTGGCGAGTACGGTTTCCGACGCCATATCCAGAACCTGGAACTTAATGGATGAACTCCCTGAATTGATAACAATGACCTTCATCTCACTCATACTCGGTTTCGCCTGCAGTTATCCAGATATCTCCACAGCATCTATACTGCAGGACGGATTCATGGAAATACAGAATGGCCAGGCTATTTTTTGCCAGGCCCCTGCTCTTTTTCTTTTGTCTCCTGAGCCTGGATGGCTGTCAAGGCTACGGTATCGACAATATCCTGTACAGTACAGCCACGGGACAAGTCATTCACAGGTTTGTTCAGTCCCTGTAATACCGGGCCCATGGCCACGGCGTTGGCAGCCCTCTGAACCGCCTTGTATGTATTATTGCCTGTATTCAAATCCGGGAAGATAAACACAGTGGCCCGTCCGGCGACAACCGAATCCGGTGATTTCACCTTGGCTACTTCCAGATCAAAGGCCGCATCATACTGCAGCGGCCCTTCAATGGGAAAATCAAGGCCGCGCTCCTGCGCCAGTTTGCGAGCGATGTTTGTTGCTGCAACCACCTTTTCCACATCTTGGCCTTTACCCGAGATTCCTGTGGAATAACTGAGCAGGGCTACCTTGGGTTCGATATTAAAAATTTTGGCTGTCTCTGCCGATGAGAGCGCAATTTCTGCCAACTGACCGGCATCCGGATTCGGTACCACTGCACAGTCCCCAAAAGCCAGAACCCGACGACGAAAACACATTATGAAAATAGATGAAACCACGGAAACACCAGGCCTGGTCTTGATAAACTCAAAAGCGGGTCTGATGGTTTGTGCCGTGGTTGTCACAGAGCCGGAAACCATGCCGTCAGCCAACCCTTTGTACACCATCATGGTCCCGAAATAGGTTGGATCCGACATACGGTCCCGGGCAACATCTCGAACAATCCCTTTGTGTTTGCGTATATCAAAATAGGTCTCGACAAAATCTTCATAATAAGGAGAACTCACCGGATCGATTATCTCGGCATTGTCAATACGGATATTGAGCTTTGCGGCTTTGGCAACGATCTCTTCAGGCCGTCCCAGAAGGATCAGATGAGCAATACCGCGGCGTAGAATAATATCTGCCGCATGGAGAATACGCTCGCCGCTTCCCTCGGGCAGGACAATGCGTTGTCTGTTGTTCGCAGCCTTTTCGACCATGGAATATTCAAACATCCTTGGGGTGATTTTGTCTGATTTCTGTGAGACGACCTTTTTGCGCAGTTCCTGGGCATTGACATTCTTATTGAACCAGCCAAGAGCTGTGGCTATGCGTTTTTCGTCCGTGGCTTCTATCCGTCCATAGAGTTCATTGACACTCTGTACCGTATCATAGGTGTGAGATTCCACGAATAAGACAGGAACCGGTACACCTGTCCAGCCTTGGATCAACTTTCGCACACTTGATCGCAGATCAATGCCTCCGGTAATAAGAATACCCGATATATCTGGAAAGGAATCCGATATACGCGAGGCAAGGCTGGCGATGATGATATCAGAACGATCTCCCGGGGTAATAATCAGGCTTCCAGGCTTGAGGTATTCCAGAAAATTTCCGATCTGCATGGCAGCAACCAGGTAATTGTCGACCAGGGTATGCATGTTGGATTCACCATACAGAACTTCTGCCCCAAGCCAGCGTTTCACGTCATCCATGGATGGGTTCCCAAGAGATTTGTGTTCAGGGATAACGTATAACGGTATGGTACGATCAAACTGGTCCAGACACTTGGCCTTGCCTTGAATGGCCCCCATGAAATCTTCCGGCGCCCGATTGATTATGCACGCAGCCAGATCCACCCCTTTCTCCTCCATGGTATCCATGGTGATTGCGGTGTATGAACAGATTTCATCAACGCTTTTATCACGACCAGAGACAACCGGCAGTACAGGTGCACCGAGATTCAGAGCAATATCGGCATTCAGATCAAATTCAAAATTGACATCCTTGCCCCTGAAATCAGTCCCCTCGCAGAGAACGAAGTCATATCTATTTTCCAAATACTTGTATTTTTTAAGAATATTTTCAAAAAGCAACTCTTCTTGGCCGCTGGTAATCAGTTGCCTTGCCTGGCTAAGGGTATAGGCGTGCGTATCCTGATACGGTATTTCCAGTTTAAAATACTTGAGCACCAGGTTAAGGTCATGGTCGTGACGTCCAAAGATATGATCATTAATGATGGGTCGGAAAAAGGCAATTTTTCCGATTTCCTTTAAAACGGTCTGCATCACCCCAAGAACCACGGCAGACTTTCCGCTTCTCTCTTCTACTGCTGTTATGTAGAGATTATTTGACATGCCTCTCCTCGTTCAGTGGTGGTTTTCGATAAAGCACCCACAGTCTCTCTCGCCTCACTGTTAGCGCAGTCGTACCTTTTAGCCCAGTTCCTCCCAAAAAAGACAACAGGAACAAACCAGAACCAGCTCAAGGCAGATGATCGTATCCCGGGCCGCGTCTGGACCCCACTGACTCTGTGATCTGGGTCAGGTGTATTGTACAGAAGCAAATGCCGAAGGTGATACAGACTGTCAGGATCAATGGTGGTACATTGCATCACAGTGGTACCATCGTCAAGCTGGCGCAGTCTTTCTCCTTCTGTCTTGATATACGATCCTTTTTCTTCGGCATCACAGAGGTAAAGCGTTCTGGTGCTCCTTCCTTCTGGCTCCCTTGCTGAAGGGACTGTAACCACCTACACTCAGGTTCTCGATATGCTCGATCTGACAGGATTCGTTCTTTTCAAAGGTGAGCATTTTGGGACATTCAATGGGTATCCTGGTAAGCCGACGCATCCTATTCCATGCGTCTTCACTCCATGGTTGAACCCGTCTTTCTCGTCACCAAAGCTTATGGCAGCGTAAAACGCTGCAGGTTTACCAGCAGCCCTCGGTCGCCAGACATCTGCAACGAAAAATCTTAAAAAAAGACATCGCCCAAAGGTCAACCTTGGCTGATTTGTGACGAAAAACAATCTGTGTGTTGAGTATAACACAGAGTATCTCTGTATTAAAACAGGTTACAACAACAGATAAGAAAGTCAAAAGAAATGCGAGTTCATTTTTATGGCCCCTGTATCCGTGCCCGATTTTTGAACAAACACAGCTTGAATACAATGTGCAGGTTCGCCGGATTCTTGGCAAATACATTGCTCTTACAGCAAAGAGTGGTCCACCTCTATCAGAGGGCCATATCTTCTTCGGTCAAAGGTTCACCTGGCAAATTGTGCTCCGGCTCAAGATGAGCCCCCCAACAAGAACGGCCATACCCTGAGGTATGGCCGGATCCAAAAATATTCGGGTTCTGATCGCTCAAATCAAGCCTTGAAAAAAATCATTCCCTTTATCATCAACCAGAATAAATGCTGGAAAATCAACCACCTCGATTTTCCACACAGCTTCCATGCCCAACTCAGGGTAATCAAGGCATTCTACTTTCTTGATGTTTTCCTCAGCGAGCAGAGCAGCCGGGCCACCAATGGAACCAAGATAGAAACCACCATGTTTCTGACAGGCATCAGTGACCTGCTGCGACCGGTTGCCTTTTGCTATCATGACCATAGCCCCACCCTGGCTCTGCAAAAGCTCCACGTACGAATCCATACGGCCAGCAGTGGTGGGGCCAAAGGACCCGGATGGTTTACCTTCAGGTGTCTTGGCTGGTCCCGCATAATAGACCGGATGCTTTTTCAAATAATCAGGCAGCGGTTTACCGGCATCAAGCAATTCCTTCCATTTGGCATGTGCTATATCGCGCCCTACAATAATAGTTCCCGTAAGAGAAAGCGGAGTAGCCACAGGATATTTGGTCAGCTCAGTCAAGACTGCATCCATGGGCTTATTTAAATCAACGGCCACGACCTTATCAGAGCTGCGATCTCGATATTCTTCAGGAATCAATCGGCCGGGATCAGCATCCATCTGCTCAATCCAAATACCATCTTTATTGATTTTAGCTTTGATATTGCGATCAGCGGAACAGCTGACACCCATGCCAACGGGACAGGAAGCGCCATGGCGCGACATGCGAACGACCCGAATATCATGGGCAAAATTTCTGCCGCCAAACTGTGCGCCCAGCCCAAGGTTGCGGGCCTCCTTAAGCAGTTCTGCCTCAAGTTCCAGATCCCGGAAGGAGCGACCGTACTCGTTCCCGCTTGTCGGCAGGCCATCCAAGTATTTCGCTGAAGCCAGTTTCACTGTTTTCAGGTTGGTCTCAGCACTGGTGCCGCCGATCACAAAGGCGATATGATACGGAGGACAGGCAGCGGTACCCAGGCTTTTCATTTTTTCCACCAGGAATTGCTTCAGAGTTCCCGGGTTCAGCAGCGCCTTGGTCTCCTGATACAGGTACGTTTTATTCGCACTGCCACCGCCTTTGGCCAGAAAAAGAAATTTATATTCATCGCCTGGAGTGGCATAAATGTCAATCTGGGCAGGCAGGTTGGTTTTCGTGTTCACCTCTTCGTACATGCTCAGGGGCGCATTCTGAGAGTAGCGTAGATTTTCCTCTGTATAGGTCTTGAAAACACCAGCGGAAATCTGCTCCGCATCATCGCAGCCGGTCCAGACATTCTGCCCTTTTTTGGCCACAACGCAGGCCGTACCTGTATCTTGACAGACGGGCAGCACGAACTGACAGGAAACCTCTGCGTTGCGCAACATGGCCAAGGCGACCTCTTTGTCATTATCAGACGCCTCGGGATCGTTCAAAATCTCGGCCACGCTTGCATTATGGGCGGGTCGCAACAAAAAAGAGACTTCACGCATTGCCTTGTTTGCCAACACTTTGAGTCCTTCAGGCGCAACTTTCAACACCTGCTCCCCCCCAAAATCCTCCACAGAAACATACTCTTTGGAGCCCTCAAGCAGCCGATACTGGGTTTCGTCTTTACCCAAAGGAAACGGATCCTGATACACAAACGCAGCCATAATTTCACTCCTTCATCTTAAGTTAGGTAGAAATCGACGGTACACGTCGACCTTGGTTCCATTGTGGTGACTTTCCTAATGCTTGACGAAAAACAGCCTGTAGTTTCCACGACCCAAAGAAAATGAATCGCTATTCACACCCAATGGACTGTTTTACCGTGCTCTGCGATGAAAGGCAAGCAAGAGTGAAAAAAACATGCGTCCGCAGAAGATACTCTTTCTGCATACCCGTACCTTCCCTACCCCAGTTTTTTTGTCAACTCAGACGATTCCAGGTTCGGTAGCTTTTGGCAACGCTGTATACCTGGGTATATGGGTTGCCAAAAGACTGCCGAAGATGATAACGGATGGACGGCTCTTTGGTGCATATTTTTTGAAATGTAAAACCGCTCACAGGAATCACATTTATTTGTTTTTAAATGATTTTTTCTTAAATGAGACAAAATAGTCATGGAAAATCCAGGCTAACAGCTAAAGCGGCACCCTGCTGCTGCAAAGAAAAAACGGTCCCCATAGTGATTATGCAGGTGAGAGGAACGGACCATTCCGGTGCAGTGGGCAGCACCGATACGCTGAATGTTAAAGCTGTCCAGAGCAGCCAAGGTCTGTTCAAACTGTTCTGCACCGGCAAACCCCAGGTGGGTCCCCCCAAAAACAGCATATATGGGGTCCCCAGGAAGATGATTCTGCACATGGTTAAGGATGTTGATCAAACCGGCATGGGCACAGCCCAGTACAACCACAAGCCCTTTTTCTCCCCGGATGACCATGGACAGATCGTCACGCAGCTGGTCCTGTTCCAGGGAGCCATTTTCCAGGCGATGTTTCATATGCGGGTCTGGACCCTCAAAAGAGGTTTTCCCAGCCACTTCTCCGGTGAGATAAATGTTGTCAAAAATCTCCGTAAATTCTTGAACCGGCTGAAAACAGGCTCCCAGAGATTCCAGGTACTCACGACGATAGGGAATCCCTATTTCTCTGAGTTCCCCATCCAGTTCCCAGTACCGGGTTATGAACATATCCGGATGTCCATAGACATCAATCCTGCCGGTCTGCTGCAGAACACTGGGAAGTCCTAAGGTATGATCGTAATGGCCGTGGGAGATAACAATGGCATCAAGGTGTTGTAAATCCTTCCCCAGAGTGCGGCTGTTAGGGATCAGCGCCATCCCCTGGCCGGTATCAAAAAGAATTCGTTTGTCCTCGGTTTCGATCAGGACTGCCCAGCCATGTTCTCCTATGAGTCCCATGGGGCCATCTACAGTATTTTCGCATAAAATAGTGTACTCCGTTTGCATAGCATACTCCCCTTGCGCAGGGTCTGTCCCTGCCCTGTTCTTACATGTGTGCATCATGCACCATTCATACAAACTCCGCCATGACCATATCAGCCAAGCGCATGCCCTGCCTACTCAACGCAAGACGCCCACCTTCCAGCCGCAGGAGCCCAAGCCCCTGCAGCCGGTGGATCACCGGCCCATAGTAGGTTAGCACATCCAGGCCGAACCGGTGCGAGAGGTCCCCAATATCGACCCCGGCAGTCATGCGCAGGCCGATCATAACAGTTTCCCGGAAATACGTCTCCCTGCCCAGCTGCTCCAGCTGCGGCCAGCCATCCACACCCCTGATCCTTTCCGCAAGGAATGTATCCAAATCAGGAAGCGTGGTCCATCTGCTGCCGTGATGGGATGAGACCGCACTGGGCCCCAAACCGATATAGCTGCCGTTATGCCAGTAATTGAGATTATGACGGCACTCATATCCCGGCACCGCATAGTTGGATATTTCATACCGCTGCAACCCGTACGGTGCAAGGCTTGCGGGAATCTGTTCCATCATGGCCAGGATGGTCTCTTCATCAGGAAGCAGCACCTGGCCCCGGGCGACCATATCAGCCATGGGGGTTCCCTGTTCCACGGTCAGTTCATATAGGGAAAGGTGCTGCGGACCATACCACAATACCTGTTCCAGACTCTCTCGCCAAGGGGAGACCTCCTGGCCGGGCAGCCCATACATCAAGTCCACGCTGAAATTGTTAAATCCAGCTTCCCGGGCATCACCCAAGGTCTGTCGGGCAGCAGCAGCGCTATGGGTCCTGCCCAGAGCCCTCAGCTCTGCCGGATGCATGGACTGCACACCGATGGATAGCCGGTTAAAGCCACTGCCGCGCAACAGACAAAGTGTCTGCAGGTCAATGGTCGCGGGATTTACCTCTATGGAAACTTCAGGAGCGGAGGTATTGAATTGAAAAGAATCGCGTACCAACCCGAGCAACTCGCAGAGGGCTTCTCCTGGAAGCAGTGACGGGGTGCCCCCGCCAAAAAAGACAGAGGAAAACCTGAGATCCTTCCAAGGCTCAAGCCTGCTCAAACGGATAATCTGTTCCTTGACAGCCCGTTGATACTTTTGCGTATCCCCTGCCCCGCAGGCACGGGAAAAAAAAGAGCAATAGAGACATTTCCGACTGCAGAAGGGAACGTGCAGATAGATGCCTGGCCCGGTCGTATATCCCTTGGTTTTCATGGCCAGAAACCAGGCCATCAGCCCATATGGGCCCGGACCATTTTGCTCTGTTCCTGGATGGAAGCCATAAGGCCATGATCGGCAAAGCTGTAAACCTGCTCTCCTGCGCCGACAATGAGGTGATCAAGCAGGTTGATCTGCATGAAAGAACAGATCAGATAGAGGGAAAGGGTCAGTTGCTTATCCTGGAGCGAGGGCACAAGGGACCCTGAAGGGTGATTATGGGCTATGACCAAAGCACTGGCATTACATTCCAGGGCTTCCTTGATCAATTCCCGAGGATATACGGTGTTGGCATTGATTGTGCCTTCGGCAACGACCTTAATGTCGATCACGGCGTGGGCGTTGTCAAGAAAAATAACCGTTATGACCTCCCGGTCCAGTCCCCGCATGGAATGGATAAGATATTGAGCCACATCACGAGAAGAATGGAGGTACTTCTTCCCCTGAACCCGCTGGCGTAGGTAGCGCCTGGCTACGCCTTGAATAAAATGCAGGGCAAAAATATTCTTCGGACCGAGCCCTTTAATCTGGCCCAAGGCTCCGGACGGAGCATCCAGCACAGCAGGCAGAGAACCGAAGTGCCGCAGTGCCTCACGCGCGGGCTCTTTGCAGTCGCCCCGCGGTGTGCCGAAGGTCAGCAGCAGCTCAATGATTTCCGCATCAGAAAAGGCCTCTATGCCCTGGCCGAGAAATTTTTCCCGCAGCCGCTGCCTGTGCCCCTTCCCTTTGTCCTGCCATTGCCGTTTTTTCACCATACTGAATCTGTAATGGACTATATCTGCAACCTGCTCATGTTCCCATTGTTTTCTTGTTAACCAGAGATACTGTTCTCCCTTCGAACGTACGCATAAAAAACAATGTCTCAGTCTTTTTTTAATTCCTGTTGAAAGAGTTTGTTGGCTATCTGCGGGTTTGCTTTTCCCCTGGTCTTCTGCATCAGCTGCCCCACAAAAAAACCTATCACCTTGGTTTTCCCATCGCGAAACTGCTGGGCCTGGGCCTCATTCTCTGCAATAATACCCCGTACCATCTCAAGCAGCTCGTTCTCATCACTCATCTGAATAAGCCCCTGCTCCTGGACAATATCCTCAGGGTCAGCACCGCTCTCAAGCATTGCCGCAAAAACGGTTTTAGCTATTTTTCCTGAGATGGTGTTCTCCACTATCATGATCATCAGGCGGGCCATTTGTCCCGGACTGACAGGACACGCTCTTATATTCTCCGGCCCATATTCCCGCAGCAGCTCCGTACCGATAAAGTTACTCAGTTTTTTAGCGTCACCGCATTCCTGCACCGCTGCCTCAAAAAAATCTGCCAGTTCACGAGTACTGGTCAGGATGCCGGCATCATAGTCCGACAATTGGTACTCCTGAATAAATCTATCGCGCCTTTTGTCCGGCAATTCGACCAGGTTTTGTTGGACCTGCTTTATCCAGTCCTCGCCAACAAACACGGGCACTAAGTCCGGGTCTGGAAAATAGCGGTAGTCATGAGCCTCCTCCTTTCCACGCATGGCTTCGGTTTTCCCCTTGTCAGGATTCCAGAGAAGAGTCTGCTGGATCACTTCTCCGCCATCCAGCAGAATATCTCTTTGCCTGCGCACCTCATACTCCAGAGCGACTTGAACGTTTCTGAAAGAATTCATATTCTTCAGCTCAGTGCGGGTGCCATAGGCCTCCTGTCCCACCGGACGCAGTGAGATATTAGCATCGCATCGGAAACTGCCCTCCTGCATGTTGCCGTCACAAATATCCAGGTAACGTACAATAGCATGGAGTTTTTTAAGATACGCTGCCGCCTCTTCCGGTGATCTGAGGTCCGGTTCGCTGACAATCTCAAGCAGTGGGGTCCCGGTTCGATTCAAGTCCACATAACTAAAAGGCTCACGTTCATCATGGACCAGCTTCCCGGCATCCTCTTCCATATGAATTCGGGTGATGCCAATGATCTTCCGGCCATTGTCCAGATCAATCTCCAAGGCACCGTGTTCGGCTATGGGCAGCTCAAATTGGGAGATCTGGTACCCCTTGGGCAAATCTGGATAGAAATAATTCTTACGGGCAAAAATATTTTCGTGATTAATGGTTGAACCCGTGGCCAGGGCAAGCTTGATGGCCGAGTCGACCACCTTTTTATTCAACACTGGGAGAGAACCAGGCATACCAAGACAGACTGGGCAGGTATGCGTGTTGGGTGGGGCGCCAAACGCAACAGAGCAGCCGCAAAAAATTTTACTGTTCGTCTTCATTTGGGCATGTACTTCCAGCCCGATCACTGTCTCGAATTCCATAAAAAATTGCCTTAATATACAAAATTACTGTTGCAAGGCTCCCTCGGAGACCCATTGACGTATTCGAATCAATTCGTCATCCCATGCACTGGAGGAACGAAGAGTGATGAACATGCGAAAAAGTTCGTTCACAAGATAAATGAGTTCCTCAAAAAGAGCAATACGCTCTAAAACCTGCCCTTCCACCCCGTCAGTACTCCTGCCCTCTCTCTCTCTCCCAGCGGTCTTAGGCAAGCGAACATTGCGAAACTCAAGGACTCCTGCGGTCAAGGTCACCCCATATTCATTATCACCTCTGGCAATCCGCACTCTGGCCTGGTCGGGTTTTTTCGCCAGCAACAGACCGGCACGAGCCTCTCTGAGCTGTGTCTGCAGGCCCCGGCAAATAACTTTTTCCGAGGTATCGCCCTCACCATATTCCAACAGCATATGTTTTTCAAAAACCACCAGGATATCACCGTCATTGGGCAGCTCAACCGTACCACCACGCTCTTCGGACTTATACCAAAGCCAGGCAAGGAACTCCTGGCCCAAAAATCGTTTTTCCTGAATAAGGTCTACAAGATCCATATAAAACACCAAGACAGCTTAAGCTATGATTAAAAACATCTTTTGTTGAGTATGTGCCTGTATTGAGGGCCTGTAGACAACCTGCTCAGTTTCAGATATCAGCTTCATGCAAAAGACACGACGCACGGGCTTTCCTCCCCTCGTTACGCATGTTTTTTTCTATAACGGCTTAGAGGTTATCCTGATTTGGGCAAACGCGCTTGGCAGGGGCCCAGCTTCTATGCAGCCAATCGTGCTCATCCACAGAAGAATATCCTGAAACCAGAGAGCTGCAAAGAAAAGAAACCGTGGCCTGTTCCGGTTTTTGTCCCACCTGGGAGCGGTCAGGGCACAAGCCACAATCCTAGCCTGGATTTTTCATGAACATTGTGTCTCATTTAAAAAAGACAAAACAGATGTATACGATGTCCGTAAGCAGGCTCAAATTTCGACAAAATGTTCATGAAAAATCCAGGCTAGGAGGAATCAGGCCCAACCTGAAAACCAGGTGGAGACAAGATGTCTCTGCCTGGCTTCTATTTCCTGGGCCTGTATATACCTGGATCATAGCGGCTACGCCGCTGTGCATCGCTCTGCTGACTTTGAGCAGCACCTTGTCCCGGCCCTCCTCTCCTAAGCAAGGTACTTAACCGGACACCGCACACCGATCAGCACCACGATTTCCTGGAAGACCTCATGGTTTTTTAACGATCTCCATTGGACGGCAGTCGCAAACGACAATGATCACATATTCACAGGATTCTTATAAATCTAACGAGAGTAATTCGTCCGTAGAGTGTTTTTCCTGCTCTTCAACAGCCTTGGCAAATATTGCGTTTGCCCTCTTCTGGTAGGCGTCTGCTTCTTCCGATTTACGTTGAGCCATGCAGGTCTTGGCCAATTCCTGGAGAACGGCACCAACACGCGGATGATCAGGTCCCTGTGTTTTCTCTGCAAGGGTGAGGCACTTTTGGTAGCAGGCTTCAGCCTTGTCATGCATTCCCTGCAGCCGATACGACTCAGCAAGGCTGTTCAGACTCATGGCAAGCATAGGGTGGGTTGGGCGCAGCGTTTTTTCACGAATAGCCACCAAACGTTCATACAGAGGAACGCACTCTTTTGTTAACTCCAGTTCCATGCACAAGGCCGCCAGCCTCGACAGGACATTGGTCAACGCAGGATGCTCCGTATCATAATACTTTTCAAGTATGGAGAGTGCTTTGCGGTACAGCGATAGCGCTTTATCATATTTGCCTACTGTTTCCTGGAGTTCACCAATCTGATACCAACTCATCGCCATCTCGGGATGCTCCTGCCCCAAGTGCTGGGTAAAGGTAATCATAGCCGCTTTGTACAACGGCCCAGCCATCTGTGAACGACCGCTAAGCACATAGGTATAGGCGAGATCACGTTTTCCGATGGCTATATCGACAGGGCTGATTGCGGGGTTTTTCTGTTGCCGCTCAACAGAACTCTCCATCCAGGCCATGGCCTTGCCATATTGATAGAGTTGTCTAGCCACAACAGCAGCGGTGGCATAATACTCAGCATTATCCACCTCAATGGCTATGGCATGCTCGTACCGTTCCAGTGCCAAAGGTAAATCAATCCGGCACTCAGCGAGCTTACCACTGTAATAGGCACAGATCCCCTTAAACCTGTCCGTTGAATGGGTAGCCACTTTTACAAGCAGCGCTTCGGCTGCATCCGGATTCCCCTGCTTCAACTCCTGACAGGCATTCTGGATCTCAGACGCTTCTGCCTCTGAACCCATTTCCTGAAGTACCGTCAGTACGTTCTGATATATTTCTTCCTCTTTGGCATGGCTCTCCGCAAGGAGAGCAAGTTTTTCATTCACGACAACCAGCTCATGTTGCAGGTGTCTAGTTACGGTACCGTCGTCCTTCTGAGTTGCCTCTTCCAGTTCTCCACGCAAGCGCTCTTCATAGATATTGAGCCGCTTGCCATATTCCTGCAAAGAAATACAAGACTTACCAACTGGCTCCTCTATAATGAGCTTACCCTCGCCATCTGCTGCAGCCTCGGCAACTACTAAAATGGTCTCATCTTCTTCATTGTCCTCCCCATCCTGAAGACCATCTACAGACTGTCCGTCAAGGATTTGCTCTGCTGGGGATTCGACCACATCTTCTTTCCTTCGTCCGCTCTCGAACGCGTCAGATTCAACCTCACGCTGTTCAAAATCCCTGACAAGCTCATCCAGAAGGGTATCTTCAAGCAGGAACTCCTCCACCGGCTCTTCCATTACGACCGGCTCAGATGTCTCTTCAAATGCGTCCGCCTGCTCCTCTTCCGTCTCTGCTTCCGTTTCCTTCCCTACCTGTTTTTCAGTCTCCTCTGGGAATACATCAGGGGACGTTTTTCTTTGCCTGTCGGCCACCTCCTGCTCTACCGGTTTTTGCTTTTTCCCGGTCAGCTTTTTCAGAACCAGAAGCAGGATTAGGACTCCCACTACTCCCAGAGCAATAAGTATGCTATCATTCATACTCAGTATGGTATTGTTCATACCTCCTCCACCAACCTCTCTATAGATATGGAAACCTACAAAAGAATCGCCGGCCGCAAAGCATCATACTGATTGGACTGACTATCACCTACCATTTGCTGCCCAATTCGCCAGGGAATCTGCAGCACCAATGTTAACCCAAATGTTTCCTTAAATAAATCTTCCAATATGGCAATAGCTTTCTGGCTTGTCGAAAAAAAGAGCAGGCTATTCTCCACAAGATTCCAGCAGAGATCGTACGTAACAGGCACAGGTGGCGATCGACGAACGAGTTCCACCCGAATACGCTCCTTTATCGTTAGCTTAGCAGCCCGACTCAATCTGGGAAGTTCCTTCTCCCGCTTAATACGTTCCTCTTCTTTCAAAGCGAACTTGTTAAGGACAGCCGGAGAAATTTTACGTTCATCAGATCGCATTGTCAGCACAACATAATCAGCCGCCGCGTATGAACCATAAGCAAATTCGCTGTCAAACATGTTCGCCACGGAAACCCAACCAATGGAATATTCATCCATGGTGTCATCAATATCTTTAAAGCTGTTTGCGGCCACACGCTCCGCCACAAAATCCCAGAATTTTTCAGGGAGTTCCCCTTGAACAGAAAAACGTGTAAACGATGCGCTTCCGGTCAATAAACCCATAATATACAAAATATCCTTTCTCTTTTTCTTTCCCTTTCGGGTACCTACTTGCTGGGTATGGACCACCCTGATTTGACGCGCGGTACGTCTCTTCGAACTTGTGTCCTGCTCGGATTTGAAAAGCGTGCCTGGCAGCAGGTTCGCGAAGGCTCGGGTAGTCCCTCTATGCGGCTCATGGTAAGTCCCCAAAGGGGGGGGTGACCTGCAGCCCACCACCTGCGGTATCATACTTTTTTGAGAGTACGTTGAAATCGAGAAAAAATACACCTCCCGCAGCAGAACGGTGAATAAAAACAAGGCGCGGCCCCTGAAACAACACGGGTACGGTCAGACACTATGTTATGTATATCAAACCTATCCCCAACCAACAAGGGAATTAACTGGAATAACCTTTCACGGTACTTCCAAGGTAATACATAAAAAAACAGAGAATACCTGTTTTTTTATGTTGACACCACGCCTAACATTTGTGTATAAACGGGCCTCCAACAATTGGTTGGGTCGTTAACTCAGCCGGTAGAGTATCTGCCTTTTAAGCAGAGAGTCGCGCGTTCGAGCCGCGCACGACCCACCAGAAAAAAAAAATCCTGTCCCCATCGTCTAGTCAGGTCCAGGACACCGGCCTTTCACGCCGGCAACAGGGGTTCGAATCCCCTTGGGGACGCCAAATAAAATCAAGCACTTAGCACTTTTGTTGAGTGCTTGTTTTCGTTTGGTGAGCCCACCAGTTTCAACTTCTTCTCAAACACATCCAGAATACCTGCCTCCACCGCATTATCAGCAAAAGTTAAATCCAACCCAGCTGCTACGTACTTGTTAAAGATCTTCTCTCCGTCATCCTGAGCCCTGCCTCTGGAGGCTGGATCCACAACCACTGGAATCCACGAACCACGAGCCTTAATAGCCTCGGCATGAACCGCCGGTACGTCTCCCCTTTGTAGTACTCGCCGTACAAGTAAACCGTCTCTGTCTCCCGATCATGAGCGCCCCACAACGCGGCTGTCCGCTTCCAGCCAACATCCAAGGCATAGGCCCGCGGCCACCAATCGGGGATCAGATATACCGGCATCCATGACCACGGTGGCCTGTCGGCCTGAAAGAGTATTATGGTGTAGATCGCTGATCATCTCAGCAAAGGTTGCCGACTCATTGACATT